>PDWJ01000258.1_pt1 | contig 80596 bp, 67 predicted proteins | sample 1430881 | NCBI WGS metagenome assembly PDWJ01 (sample SAMN01162460, study PRJNA174530) | Oral metagenome, whole genome shotgun sequencing project. | biome: Marine environment; feature: Marine mammal; material: Swab sample of the gingival sulcus; isolation source: swab sample of gingival sulcus...
CATCAAGGGTATCAAGTTTTTCCTGAAGTTCTCCCTGCCTTTCTATAAGTTCTGTCATTTCATCATCTGACATAGGCTCTGCAAATTTTTCACTTATTTCATTATATTCCTTTAAAAGATTTACAAGTTCCTGCATTCCTTCTTCAACAACTTCCCTGACTGTGGACTCAGGATCAAGTTGGGGTTCCTGCTCAAGATAACCAACACTGTATCCATCTGATAAAAGAGCTTCTCCATTAAACTCTTTATCCACTCCTGCCATAATCTTCAAAAGAGTGCTCTTTCCTGCTCCATTAAGTCCCAGAACTCCAATTTTGGCTCCATAAAAATAAGAAAGGGATATATCTTTTATAACAGCCTTGTCCTGACGATATTTACTTACTTTCATCATTGAATAAATTATCTTGTTTGGATCATTGCTCATTTAATAACCTCTCCTGCTGTTTATTTTTTATTTAAAATCCAGTTATATGAAATTTTTTAATTTTTGGAAAACATATCTGACGCTTTATAGGAACTTCTTACAAAAGGACCCGATGCAGCCCCCTTAAATCCTGTTTTTATGGAAAACAAATAAAGCTCTTCAAATTCTTCAGGGGTTACAAATCTTTCAACCTGTGCATGATTTCGTGTTGGTTGAAGATATTGACCTATGGTTATAAAATCAGCCCCTGATCTTTTTATGTCTTCAACAGTTTTTTTCAATTCATCCATTGTTTCTCCAAGTCCTGCCATAAGTCCTGATTTTATCAAAATTTTTTCATCTGCTGACTTCAAATATCTTAAAACCTCAAGGGATCTTTCATAGGATGCTTCAGGTCTTATTAAAGGATAAAGTCTTTTTATTGTTTCCACATTATGGTTAATAACGTCGGGACAGGCTTTTACAACAATATCAAGGGCATTTTCATCTCCCTGAAAATCAGGAATAAGAACCTCTGTTTTTACCCCTTCAATATTTTCCTTTAATTTCCTTATAACTTCAGCAAAAAAAGAAGCCCCGCCATCATGAATATCATCCCTTGTTACAGATGTTACAACAACATATTCAAGACCCATTTCCTTTGCAGCACGGGCAATATTTGCAGGTTCATCCTTATCAGGTAAAGATAAAGGGCCTGAGCCGATTGAACAAAACCTGCAATTTCTTGTGCATTTATCTCCCATAATCAAAAAAGTTGCAGTTCCTCTGGAATAACATTCAAACTGATTTGGACATTTTGCTTCAAAACATACAGTGTTTAAGCAGCCCTTATGCAGAAAAGAACGTATTTTTTCATATTCAGGACCTGACGGAAGTGGTTTTCTAAGCCATTTCGGTTTTGAAATTCTTATTTTTTTATCCCTGAATATTTTCTTTGAAACAATTTCAGACATATTTCACCATAAGGTCAACTATTCTCCTGAAGTTCAGGGCTTAATTTATCTGTTGATAATTCTGCTCCAAATATTTCAAGAAAGGATTCAACAAGAAGTTTTTTTACATTATTCATATCGGGAATATAATCAATTTCATCAATAAGTCTTGTTGTCTTAATATCTTTTAAACCGCATGGAGTTATAATATCAAAAAGTTCCTTTTCATTTTTTATATTAATACTTAACCCGTGATATGTAATATTTTTTTTTATACAAAGACCTATATTACCTATTTTTTTGCTATTTACAAAAACTCCGGGGTATTCTTTTGACTTATAAACATTAATTTTAAAAAATTTAAGAAAATATTCAATACAGTCCATAAGACTGTAAGAATATTCTCTCACACTGATATTAAAATTTTCAAGATTAAAAACAGGGTAAATCACAGCCTGACCGGGCATGTGGCAGGTTACAAGCCCGCCTCTTGATGTTTTGATAATATCAGGTTTTTTCTCTTTAAAATAATGAGATGATTTATCAATAAATTCTTCCCCTCCCCTTTTCCCGAGAGTTATAACAGGTTCATGCTCTGTATATATTAAAACATCTGGAAAAGAGGAATCACTTATTTTTTCCTCAACTATTTTTTTTTGAAAATCAAGGGAGGAGTTGTAAAAACTCCTCCCCATATCATAAAAAATAATTTCTCTTTTCATCACCCAGAAAGCCTTGGTTTTCTGGCAGCCAGAGTTTCATCAAGTCTGCTGACCTTTGTATTGGAAGGGGCATTATGAAGAATATCAGGATGTTCTGATGCTTCCTGAGCAATTTTTTTCATTACTTCAATAAATTTGTCCAGTTCCTCTTTTGATTCTGTTTCAGTAGGCTCAATCATGATTGCACCACTTACAACAAGGGGGAAATATATTGTAGGTGGATGAAAACCATAATCAAGAAGTCTTTTAGCTATATCAAGAGTTGAAATTTTGTGTTCATGAAAATTTGAATCAGTAAAAACACATTCATGCATACACGGCATATCAAAAGGAAGATGATATGTGTCCTTTAATTTTTCCCTGATATAATTTGCATTTAAAACCGCCATTTTGCTTGCATCAGACAATTTTTTACCCATTGAAAGAATATAGGTATATGCTTTTATCAATACACCGAAATTACCATAAAAAGCATGTAATTTACCTATGGAGTCTGGGAAATATTCTTTAAGACGGAAGATTTTACCTTCCTTTATAACACGGGGAACAGGAAGAAAGGGAAGAAGCTTTTCAACAACACCTACAGGGCCTGCTCCAGGGCCTCCGCCGCCATGGGGAGTTGACATTGTTTTATGCAGATTAACATGAATGACATCAACGCCAAGTTCTTTCATTTTTACAGCCCCCATAACTGCATTCATATTTGCACCATCGCAATATACAAGACCGCCTTTATCATGCACAATTTCAGATATTTCTCTGATATTTTTTTCAAACAGGCCAAGAGTATTCGGATTTGTAATCATTATGCCGGCAGTATCTTCATCCATTAATTGTCTTACCTTTTCCAGGTGAAGAATACCGTCACTGCCCGAACTTAATCCAACAGGCTTGAAACCGCATAAAGCACAGGAGGCAGGATTTGTTCCATGTGCAGTATCAGGAATTATAATTTTTGTTCTCTTATCGTCATTTTTCCTGTGGTATTGACTAAATATGAGCATTCCGCACAGCTCACCATGTGCTCCGGCAGCAGGCTGAAGAGTAAAATAATCCATCCCTGTAATTTCACAAAGATATTTTTCAAGGTCATACACAAGGTTCAATACTCCCTGGCTCAATAAATCAGGTAAAAGCGGATGGCAATACGCAAATCCCTCCATTGAGGCTGTTTTTTCATTTAATTTGGGATTATATTTCATTGTACATGAGCCAAGGGGATACATTCCTGTATCAACACCGAAATTCCAGGTGGAAAGCCTTGTAAAATGCCTTACAACATCCACTTCTGATAATTCAGGAAAATCAGGGCCCTCCCATGTAAATTCATTATCTGTTTCCACTTCAGGTACTTCTGTCCTGGGAATTGAAATTCCTGTCCTGCCGGAACTCCCCTTTTCCCATAGAAGAGGTTCGTCCATTACAAGACCTGTAAGCTTGTCATTAACCATTGGATTTACCTCCATTTTTTACAAGATTTATAAAATCATCAATGTTTTCCTTTGAAAAGGCTTCTGTTGCACAAAAAAGATAACACCCTGAAAGCTCTTGATAGTCTTTTCCAATGGGCAGACCGGCAATGACTTTTTTTTCTGCAAGCCTGTTCCATGCTGCTTCAAAACCATCCGGTGCTTTTAAAACAAATTCATTGAAAAAACATGAATTTTTAAAAACATCTTTAAAACCGCATTCTTCAAGCCTGCTTTTAAGATAAAAAGCCTTGTCATGGTTTTGTCTGGATATTTTTTTAAGCCCGTTTTTGCCAAGGCATGACATAAAAACAACGGCTGTTGTTGCACATAATCCCTGATTTGAACAAATATTGGATGTCGCCTTTTCTCTTCTGATATGCTGCTCCCTTGTGGAAATGGTAAGCACAAAACCTCTTTTTCCATCTGTATCAACAGTCTGTCCGCAAAGCCGCCCTGGCATTGATCTCATATAATCCTTTTTTGAAGCAAACATTCCAAGACCCGGGCCTCCACAGGATTGAGGAATTCCCATGCTCTGGCCTTCTCCACATACAATATCGGCATCATAAAGACCTGCCGGCTTATACATTCCAAAGGCAAAGGGCTCTGTAAAAGATGAAATAAAAAGACAATTCTTATCTTTACAGATTTTTGATATTTTATCATTTTCTTCAATTATTCCAAAAAAATTAGGGGACTGAACTGCAAAGGCGGCACAATCTTTAATTTTTTCAGCAGCCAGGAGGTCTGTTTTTCCATTTTCATCAACAGGTATATACTCAATCTCAAAGTCAGTTGGTTTAAAATATGTTTCAACTACTTTCCTGTAAAGGGGATGAACAGACATTGAAACAGCAACTTTTTTTAATTTTTTTCTTATTCTGAAACTCATGAGAAGTGCTTCTGCAAGAGCTGATGCTCCATCATACATGGATGCATTGGCAATATCCATACCAAGAAGTTTTGCTGTAAGTGTCTGATATTCATAAACAGCCTGAAGAGTTCCCTGACTTACTTCCGGCTGATAAGGTGTATATGATGTTGTAAATTCCGACCTTGAAACAAGGTAGGGTACAACAGCAGGAATATTATGAAAATAACTTCCTGCTCCCATAAATATTTTTTTATCAGTTGACGGAGCTGTCTGTCTGGACAGATTTTTAATTTTTTCAATAATCTCCCATTCGCTCATGGGCTCATGAAGTTCCAGCGGCTCTTTTCTTCTCAGATTATCAGGTATTCCTTCAAAAATATCATCTTCAGATTTTACTCCGATTACTGAAAGCATGGATTCTACATCTTTTTTAGTATGCGGAATATAATGCATTATCAAGCTCCTTTAAGCATATTAAAATATGAAGCCTTATCCATAAGGGATTTAAATTCAGAAGAATCGCTTATCTTTACCTTAAAAATCCACCCATCTCCATAAGGATCTTCATTTATAAGCTCCGGCCCATCTTCAAGAGCTTCATTTATTTCAACAATTTCACCTGAAACAGGACTGAATACTTCAGTGACAGCCTTGACAGATTCAAGAGTCAGACATTCTTCACCTTTTTCCACAAAATCTCCCACTTCAGGAAGTTCCACAAAAACAATATCTCCAAGCTGATCCTGGGCATAATCAGTAACACCAATCTTTACAATATCTCCTTTTTCTGTCCATTCATGCTGATCTGTGTATAAAAGGTTTTCCGGCAGCTCAAGCTGATTTATCTCTTTCATTTTTATTTCTCCTTTATGGCATGGATGTAATTTTTTTTCTGGCAGTTCTATGGGGTCTTATATCCCCTGTAATTATTGCATCAAGTTTTCTTTTTTTTGATTTAAGAAAAACCTTGTCTCCGTTTTTTAATTCCTTTCTCACATGAACAAAACCGCATCTCACTCCCTTTGGTTTGAAACACGCAGGCTTACCAGATTCCCGGGGGCTTGAAATTGAAAACAATTTCCCGTCAACCCAGCCTGTTCCAACATCTGTGGCACATGTAAGAACCCTGCCTATTTCATTGTCATTTTCATCAACAACAACAGCATCTTCTGTATTCACCTTTCTTAAATCACTTCCAACAAAGGGATAAGTATAATATTTATAATCAGATTCAAGAACAGCTCTGCTCCCTGTAAACTCCTTGGTAAAACTTTTTTTATCCATATTTTCATATGGAAGGGTGAAATCCCAGGGATGATTAACATAAACCCAGTCACCAATATCCTGATGGGAAAGAGGAAGACATGCTCCAGAACGCAGAGAATCCCTTGCAGCAAGTCCGCATGGGGTAAGTTCAAAAATTTTCCCTGCTTCATATATAATATTCCACACTTTTACAAAATTATCGGCATCTGTAAAAATTTCAAAACCAAATTCTCCGGTATATCCGGTCCTTGAGAGAAGAATTGGAATATTTCCCTCTTTTAATGTTGCCATTGATGAAATTGTTCTTGATTTATCAAAATGACCTTTATGTGAAAAATAGACAAAAGAAGAAAAAATATCCTCACTGTTATTTAAAACAGCCTTTAAAACAAGACCTGAAAGAGGCCCCTGTACATCAAGCTTTCCTATTTTGTCTGTAAGGTCTTTTATTTCTGCCTCAAGACCTTTTTTATGATTTTCAAGATGTGCACAAATATCTTTGCCCATACCTGCATTAACTACGATTGAATAAAATTCATCTCCAAATCTGTATACAATTGCATCATCTATAACATGACCTTTTTCATTCAAAAAAACCCCGTAAACACATCTTCCATCTGCAAGAGGACTCTGAGAAGGCCCTATGCATGACAAGAGATCTTTTGAAAAAGATTTTTGAAGAAGCTCAAAAGCCCCCTTGCCTGAAATTTCTATCATCGCCATGTGGGATGTATCAAAAAGACCGGCTGCCCTCAATACAATCAGATGCTCTTCCCTTGCTCCGGTGTTATACCATAAAGGCATTTCATAACCGCCAAATTCAGCCATATTTGCACCCATTGCATGATGAAATTCATTCAATCTTGTTTTCAGTGCCATATTAAATATCTCCTTTATTAAGGATAAAATTTATTTTTATCCAAAATTTTTGTTTACATAAAAATCAATTATGAAATGATATTTCAAACTTTTTAAACTATATCAAATACAATTTTAAAAAAAAATATTTTAATTTTTTTATATACTTTACAAATTTTATAAATACAGGAAACACAAATGCCAAAAAATATATGTATAATAGGTGCCGGGCCAGGAGGCTATGTTGCAGCTGTAAGATCTGCCCAGCTTGGAAACAATGTAACATTAATAGAAAAGGAAAACCTGGGGGGAACATGTCTTAATCATGGCTGCATACCTTCAAAAATAATGAAAACAGCCTCTCAATTAATGGAACAGGCACAAAATTTTACAGATTTTGGCCTGATATTAAAAGAACCTCCTGAGTTTGATATGAAAAAACTCCAGGAAAAAAAGAAAAAAATTATTGAAATTCAACAAAAGGGTATTGAAGAGCTTCTTGAACATGAAAATATAAAGGTTATTAAAGGAACTGCTTATATAAAATCTCCCACTGAAATTAGTGTGAAAAATACAGAAACAAAAAATCAGACTCTTTCATTTGACAGGCTTATTATTGCTGCTGGTACAAAAACAAGCGAACTTGACCAAATGAAATTTGACCACAAAGATATTTTATCAAGTGATGATCTTCTGGAGCTTGACTATGTTCCAGAATCAATTGCCATAACAGGAGGCGGAATAATCGGATGTGAATTTGCCTCTATTTTAAATGGACTTGGCTCTGAAGTTACCCTGATTGAATATGCTGACAGGATTCTTCCCCTTGATAACCTGGATACAGACATATCAAAGGCTCTTGCAAGGGAATATAAAAAAAAGAAAATCAAGGTTTTTACAAACGCTCTGGGTTCAATAATTAAAAAAGATGAAACAGGCTTTCTTTTAGAAATAAAGCCCAGAAATCCAAAGAAAAAAAATCAGGAAATAAAATGCTCAAAAATTGCTGTATGCACAGGAAGAACATCTCTTGCAGATACTATGGGAATTTACAATGCAGGAATAGAAACAGATGAAAACGGATGGATGAAAACAGATAAAAATTATCAGACATCCTGTAAAAATATATTTGCAATAGGTGATATTCTCGGCCCCAAACATTCAATGCTTGCACACACAGCCTCCTTTGAGGGAAGGGTTTGTGCAGAATATATTTCAGACAATAATTTCACATATTTTGATTATGAAAAAATACCCGGAGCAATTTTTACTTCCCCGGAAATAGGATTTATTGGTTTGAGTGAAAAAGCTGCAAGGGATAAGGGCTTTGATGTTTTAAAAGAAAAAATATTGTTCAGAACCTCTGCCAAAGCACATGCAATTGGCGAAATCAATGGTGAAATTATAATAACAGCCGATAAAAATACAAAAATTATTCTTGGAATTCATATAATAGGCCCCCATGCTTCAGATCTGCTTGGAGAAGCATCCATTGCTGTTCAAAGGAATATTTCATTTACAGAACTCGCCAATATTGTTCACGCCCACCCAACACTTTCAGAAATAATAATGGAAACAGGACTTAAATTATCAGGGGCCGGGATTCATGGGAAATAAATGCCCCTTAAAACAAAAATGAAGTCTCAACAATATCCCTTGCTCTTCTGATTATTTTCTCATAATAACTGCTGTTTCTCTGAAGATAAAAATCTATCTGGAAATTTCTGTTTATGTCTTTTATATATTTAAGCTTATGCTCCAGTTCCCTTGGCGATTTGGCTCTTTTTACAAAAAGCTCCCCCCATGTTGTTTTACAAATAAGAGCAAAATTGTTTACATTTTTTTCATAATAAGTCTCTTCAAAACTTACCACTATAAAAATTTTTTGAATTTTTTCATCTTTGAGATAAAAAACAGGAGATGTGTCAAGAACATCACATTTACCAAGAAAAGCCTTTAGCTTATGTGAAAGATTTACTATTTCGGGCAGACTTACACTTGTGTGATTTGGCTCCATTCTAACCCTTCCCTCCATGAAAAGGTCATTCCATACAGCAAAAGACACAGCACTTACAATATCAGTACCTTTATACAGGGGAACGGTTCTGTTATTTCCAGAATATAAAAACCATAAGCCATTATCATATACATATGTAATATCAATAAGATTAAACTTTTCTATTGGTTTTGGCACAAGATTGACCTTATCCTTTTTTTTCTTGTAAATAGATGCGATTCTTCGTCCAAGAACTGTCAAATCTCTATTGCTTATATAAATATTGTTTCTTTCCGCTGAAGAAATAATTTTGTAAAAACTGAAAAGCTCTTCCACCAGCCTTTTGCCAAGTAAAATTTGAGATGTCATATTCCAGTTTTTAAAATTTTCCAGATGACGCCGAGTTTCCTCGGGAAGTTCACAATTTTCAATAAAAAATTTAACAAGCCTTTTTTTTATTACATTTTTTTTTCTGATAATATTCATGCTGCATCTTAAGAAAAAACATTCCTTTAAAAACAAAAGCCTTTGTTCATCAAAAGTTTCTGACATACTTTTTACAAGAAGATCAATTGTAAAAGACATAGGGTCTATAAAATCAGATTTTTTTGAAAGAAAAACTTTTTCCCTGAAAAGTTCTGCGGCAGGTCTTTTAGATGAATCATCTATATGTCTTTTAAGCAAAGCCATCTTTATTACAGATTTCAAAGGGCTTGCAAGAGCTTTATGAAGCTGCCATAAAGAGGCTCCAAGAAACTCATCGGACTTTATTTCAGGTATATCCCCGAAATCTATATATTCATATCCTCCACCAATACTGTTTTTTATACACTTATAGGAAAATTTGTAATCAAGATTTTTATCACGGTCAAAACATACCCACCAGAACGGAATTTTCCCCATTATCACTATAGTAGTTCTGTAAAACTCTTCCATTAAGAGATTTTTCTGGGCAGAACCCGAACTTTGTTCATCAAGATTCCCAAAATAGCCTTTTTTTATATTATTTACATCTGAAATGAAAAAAAATACCGGGATTTTACAATTTTCATCAAACCAGTCTTTAATAATATTTATTTTTTTTACAAGAAACTGCTGATTTTTATGCCCTATTTTACTGAAATTGGCACACACCCAGATATCACAATCTGAATATGCTGTCTGTGCTATTGTGCCTATGCTTCCTATTGTGTACAATCCCTCAATTAATACTGGATCTTTATCACGCCCGTAAAGCCTTGCATCTGATTGTATGTTAAAAAGTCTTTTAAAAAAAGGCTCTCTTTTTTTTATTTCATATGAGCGGTCTATTCCAAAAACCTTAAAGCAGGTCTCAAGTTCAGGTAAATATCCAGGGCAGTTTCTATGATTAACACTTAAAAGCCAGGGTAGCAGATAAAGTATTTTTATACTTTCATCGGGTGAAATTTCCTTAAAAAGCACTTTCCTTTTTTCATTATATAATTTAAAAATATTAGTGTTTCTGGAAATTTTTTTTTCAAATTTAAAATGTGCCATGGCAAATAATCATATAAACTGTCATAAATGTAAATACTACTATGTTACATGGGAAAAAAAACACGCCCATGGGTGCAGGGCTATGGGCTTTAAAAGCAGAATTATACCTTCAATGGTAGTTTTTAAAACATCAGGAGATAAATGTAAATATTATACCTTGAAAAAAACAAATAGTAAAAAAATTACAGTGTAGATATAAAATCCCTTACCTCCTGCATTTTCCCGCAGGTAAATTTACCCTCGGGGCATTTGCCGTCCATAAAGCATCCAGGACCTACCTTTCCAAAAATATCTGGCTCTTCAACTCTTAAAATTGAAAGCATTTCATAAGCTAGTGCTCTTATCTCCCACTGAGCTCTCATGCATGTACGCAATCTGAAAAAATGAAAAAGCTGCCTTGCATTCATACTTGTAACAACATCCAGACGCATACCTGCAAGTGCAAAATATGCGCAATCTGCATCTGCCTCAATTTTTTTTCTGAATAGATTAAATATATCTATATGCTTTTTATAGGCACTTTCATATATTTTTAAGCCATCAGGATTATTTTTTATTGAATCAGGTAATATAAAATCATTGAATCTGACCCCTCTAAACAGCTCAGGAACTATTATAGACTGGATTCTATGTCTTACAAGATGGGTAAGCCCGGCAAGTGTTATTCTGTTTATTCTGAAACCAAAGCTTATATTTTCAAGGGCTCTGGGTCTTCCGTCTTCTACAATTCTATCAATTATTTCCTTATAAATATCAGGATGTTTTTCTATTATTTCATAAGCTTCATCAGATGAAATACCTGTTTGTGCAATTATCTGTGAAGAGACCACCACAAAAGATGCATTTTTTGTGGCAGACAATAATTCTACATTTTTAAGGGGAAGCATGGCTTGTTTTTTATACTGTGCCAATTTTTTATCCATAAAAGAGGGAAGTTCATCCTTGAACCCCGCAATCTTTTGAAGCATTGAAAAAGGTTCTTTAAAAATATTTTCAGCCTGACCAAGGAGTTCAAAGCCCAGTTTTTTTATTTCAGGATAACTGGCACCCCTTCCATAACAGGCAGAATAAATAATTTTCATCAGCTCCCTTGCATTTAAGGTGCAGTAAAAATTACTTCTGAATGAATATGGCAGAATAAATCTTGCGTCCTCTTTTGGAATGCCGAGCTCTGTAAGTTTTGAATATGCAGAAAAAAGAGAATCCATGCATTCATTATATTCATCAATAATTTTTTCCTTTTCACCATCAGAAAGACTGCTTTTAAATCTTAAATCGGGAACAACCCACCCCATTTTTTTATAATCTACATATCTTCTTGATTTTACTGTAAAGGATGCAAGCCGGAACTCTATTATAAACTGCTCTACAATTACGGAAACATTGTCAAAAACAACAGTAAAAAAAGCATGTTCACTTATTGAGTGATGACCCATACCAAGAACCTTGGCAACAAGTGATGTATCCTCTTTTTCCATGCTGTCCATGTAAATTTCCATGGCACTGCCTTTTGAGGTTGAAATTTTTGCGGCAGCAAAACATAAATTTGAGGGCTTTTCAGTATGCTCTACAATCAAAGCTCGGGATTTTTCCATTTATTATACCCTGCATGTCCTTATATCACTTACAATAATGCCCCTTGCTCCAAGATCTGCAAGTTCATCCATCATATTATTAACATTTTTTTTAAGTACCATTGATTTTACAGCAATCCATCCCTCCTTACTTAAAGGAGAAACAGTTGGGGATTCAATTCCGGGTGTTATGGAAACAGCTTTTTCAAGAAATTTTTTCTCAATATCATATTCTACAATAACATACTCCCTTGCAGTAAGAATCCCCTTTATTCTGCGGGTAAAAATATATATATCTTTCTCTGACATTCTGTCTGAGTTTCTGCAAATAAGTACAGCCTCCGATTTAAGTATTGGAGAGCCTATGGTAACAAGACCTGCCTCTTTCATTGTTTTACCTGTTTCCACAACATCTGCGATCGCATCTGCAACTCCAAGTTCAATAGATATTTCAACAGCCCCGTCAAGTTTTACGATATCTGCCGAAATACCTGTTTTATCAAGATCTTGCCTTACAAGATTTGTATAGGAAGTTGCAATTCTTTTTCTGTCAAGCTCTTTAACCGAATCAATTTCGCCTTTTTTTGCAGCATAACAAAAAGATGATTTTCCAAAACCAAGGCCAAAAACTTCGTAAATATCTGTTCCGCTGTCAAGAGCCAGATCCCGTCCTGTTATTCCAAGATCAAGGATCCCTCTGCCCACGTAAACGGCAATATCACGAGGTCTTAAAAAAACAAACTCTATGTCGTTTTCCAGATCCATAACCATAAGCTCCCTGCCGGTTCTTTTACAAAAGTAACCAGCAGATTTCACAAGCTCCACAGAGTCCTGAGACAGACTTCCCTTGTTTGGAAGAGCTATTTTAAGCATTTTTTAATCTCCATAAATTTAAAGATATTTATATACGTCCTCAAGAGTTATACCGCATGCAATCATCATGACCTGAATATGATATAAAAGCTGGGAAATTTCCTCTGCGGTCTTTTCCTTACCCTCATATTCAGAAGCAATCCATACTTCTCCTGCTTCCTCAATAATTTTTTTACCTATATTATGAATGCCAGACTCATACTCTTTAACCGTACCTGAACCACTCTCTTTTTCTTCAATTTTCCTTTTAAGCTCAAAAAACAACTCTTCAAATCTTTTCATTATATAATGCCTTTTATTTTTTGCTCAAAAATCCAGCCATTCAAAATATTTTACTATATCCTGCCTGAAATCTTCCATATTCTTAAATAAAATGGTTTTTATTTTTTTTTGTTCAGCCCTTTCAAGATGAGGCATGTAGTCATCTATAAAAAGAGTATTTTCAGGTTTTTCATCCATTTCGGCAATAACCCTGTCAAAAATTTCAGGATCTTTTTTGGTTATGCCAAGGTGATAAGAATTAAAAATTTTGTCAAAATATTTAAAAAAATCATATTTTTTATCAAGCTCATCAAGCCAGTTTGTCTGATCACTTAAAACAGCTGTTTTTATATTTTTTTCTGATATTTTTTCAATAATTAAAAGAAGCTCTTCCCTTACAACAAATCTTTCAAGAATAATTGATGTCAGAGTGTCATTATCCAAATTAAGAGCTGTTATCTGCTTAAGCCTGTCCCAGAATCCGTCAGAATCATTTTTTCCAGTTGTAAAACCACAGCCATATACCAGCTCAAAGGCTGTTTTCATAAATTTGTCAGTATCAAAACCATGTTTTTCTGCAATATAACGGATGCCGGCCTTAAATCCCTCCTGAGCTATAACACCTCCAAAATCAACCAAAACAAGATTTATATCAGACATGATTTATCCTTATTTTTTATTTAAAAGACCTATTTCTGCCTTTTTTTTATAAGCCGGCAGGAGATAGTTTTTTATACCCTTCCTCGGAGCTTAAAGAGAATGAGGCTCCAACAAATAAAAATATTTAATAGTTTAAATCTGCAAAATCAACCCATCCGCCTGATTCAACAAGTTTCCTGTCAAAAGATGAAATCTTAAAACCAACTTCCCTTTTTTTAGATTCACATCTAAAAATAAATTTCATTCCTTCAAAATCTGTTTCAAGATATACATCCTTTTCATTACCAAACTCTTGAAAAAGAGAAGATATCTCAGATTCAGGAAGGCTTACCGCCATCATTCCGCAATTATACATATTTTGTCTGAATATTCTTGCAAAACTTTCAGCTATTACAATATTGATTCCATTAACTTCAAAAGCCCATGGAGCGTGTTCCCTTGAAGAACCACAACCAAAATTACTTCTTGTTATAACAATAGAAGCATCTTCTATTTCCTGAGTATTGAATCCATCAAGTTTTAAATCTTCAAGAAGATAAGGTTTTAATGCCTCTTTGGAAATTTCTGTCAAATATTTTGCAGGAATTATTTCGTCAGTATTTATGTCATCCCTGTCCAGAAATAATACCTTTCCATTAAAATTCTTCATACTTTTTTCTAACCTCCATACAAAGACGAATTGCTTATAAATCCGTCAATGGCTGTTTGTGCGGCAGTTGCAGGGCTCATCAAATGAACACTCCCGCCTTTACCCATTCTTCCATTAAAATTACGATTTGTTGTAGACGCACAGACTTCTCCATCAGCCAAAACACCGTTGCTCATACCAAGACAGGCTCCGCATGTGGGATTTGTAACACAAAACCCAGAGTCCATAAAAATTTTTATTATGCCTTTATCAAGTGCTTTTCTGTATATTTCAGGAGTTGCAGGTGAGACAATGCCCCTAAGATTATCATTTATTTTTTTACCTTTAAGAACTTCTGCTGCAACTTCAAGATCAGAAAGCCTGCCATTAGTACATGAACCTATATAAACCTGATCAACTATTATCTTTTCAAACTCTTCAACAGGTTTTACCTGATCAGGTTTGAAACCAAATGTTGCCATTGGTCTGATTTCAGAGGCATTGACAGTTATAACATCAAAATATTTTGCATCCTTATCTGAAATCCATTTTGAATATGATTCAAGAGCTTCTTCCTTTGAAGCAAAATCTTCCTTTATAAAAGGCCATAAATACTCAACAGTAGTCATATCAGGATAACATATTCCAGAAGTACCTCCTGCTTCTATAGCCATATTGCACAAGGTCATTCTTTCTTCCATATTCATATTGTCTATAACATCACCACAAAACTCAATCACCTTGTTTGTAGCACCATTAACACCTATCATTCCTATTATATAAAGAATTACATCCTTTGCATAAACACCTTTTACAAGCTTTCCTGTAATCTCTATTTTCATTGTTTCAGGTCTTTTTAAAGCACAGACTCCCTTTAAAATTCCAACTTCCAGATCTGTTGTGCCAACTCCGGCGGCAAAGGAGCCAAAAGCACCATGGGTACATGTATGGGAATCTCCCATTATTATAGTATATCCAGGTCTTACAAAACCCTGTTCAGGAAAAATTGCATGGCAGACGCCATTTCTGCCTATATCAAAAAAGTCAATGATTTTATTTTTTCTTGCCCAGTCCCTCAATATTTTCCCCTGCAACGCTGTTTTAGAATCCTTGGCAGGAGTTACATGATCAATTACAACCTTAATCTTTGCAGGATCAAAAACCCTGTTTTTCCCTCGTTTTTCAAGATCATTAATTGCTATTGGAGTTGTAATTTCATGGCAGAAAACAGCATCAAGACGTAAAACATTCATTCCTTCTTCCGGGGTGTCAACAAGATGAGCATCAAATATTTTCTCTGCTATTGTCTTTCCCATCTTTTAAATATCTCCTATAAATTAAATTATTTATTAATCTGCAATTTATGTAACTATTCAGCTGAAAATCTTAAAAAAAAAGACGGCACAAGCAGTTACCATTTAAACTGAACAATTACAAATTTATTTACATAAATTCCTATTTACTTATAAAAAGCCTGGGGGGTGTAGTTATCCATAAAGCTTCAAGAACATCCTTTCCATTATTTCTCAATTTATGTGGTATGTCAGAAGCAAAGGAAAGACTGTCTCCTTTTTCAATAATATAATTATCCCCACCATACTTAAGCTCGCCTTTGCCTTTGAGAATATAACCAAGTTCCTTTCCGGCATGGCCGTATTCACTGCTGCCCTTTTCTTCCCCCACAGGAATCTGAATTATATATGCCTCTATATCATGTGTTTTCCCCTGTGAAGAAGTAATAGATGAAAGCTGTTGATAAACAACGGTATTTATTGTTCTTATATTTCTGTCTGCTTCACGGACAATACTCACTGCTCTTTTTGTTCTGTAATCACTGAAAATATACTCAATGTCAACAGACAATACCTCTGCTATTGTGAGAAGAGTATCAATTGAAGGAGAAACCTTGTTTCTCTCAATTTGTGAAATAAGACTCTCACTTACCCCCGCCTTTTCAGCAACAGCTTTCAAGGTAAGTTGTTTTTTTTCTCTTATTGACCTGAGTTTATTTCCAAAGGAATATTTCAGCCCTGAATTAATCATAACTTAACCCCCTTAAATATAATTTAAGTCTAGACTGAAATATAAGTTTAGGCAAGAATTATATAAAATTTTCATTGAAAACATGCAAATTAAGAAATAAAAAGGGATAAATAAAGGAAAATATAATGATAAAACCTGATCTTAAAGTAAAAATTGGAAATATCCATCTTAAAAATCCGGTAATGCCCGCATCTGGAACATTTGGATACGGTCTTGAATATGAAGATGAAACAGATCTTGCAAAAATTGGTGCAATTATTGTTAAAGGTCTTTCTCTTCAACCATCCAAAGGAAATCCATCACCAAGAATTGCAGAAACTCCAGCTGGTCTTTTAAATGCTGTTGGACTTGAAAATATTGGAATTGACAACTTTATTGATTTAAAACTTCCCAAACTCAAAAAATATAAAACACCGATAATTACAAATATTTATGGTAAAACAGAAGATGAATATATAAATCTAACAAAAAAAATAGACAAAACAGAAGGCATAGAGGGGATTGAAGTAAATATTTCATGCCCCAATGTAAAAAAAGGCGGTCTTGCCTTTGGGACTTCACCAGAAACCTGTCTTGAGCTTGTAAAAAAAATCAGGCAGGAAACAGATAAAACACTCATTGTTAAACTAAGCCCCAATGTTACAGATATCAGACCCATTGCACTGGCAGCACAAAAAGGTGGAGCAGATGCGGTTTCCCTTATAAATACTATTACAGGAATGGTTATAGATATAAAAAAACGAAAACCGGTTCTTGCAAATATTACAGGCGGTCTTTCAGGGCCTGCAATAAGACCTGTTGCTCTTAGAATGGTTTATGAAGCCTGTTCAGTTATTGATATTCCGGCAATAGGAATAGGAGGCATAGTTTCATATGAAGACGCTTTGTCTTTTATAATTGCAGGAGCTTCGGCAGTTCAGGTGGGAACAGGAAATTTTATCAACCCTAAAATATGTGAAAAAATAATAAAAGGAATTCTTTCATATATGAAAAAATACAAAATAAAATCCATCAATAATTTACGAGGCTCTCTTGTTGCTTAAAAGAAAAGGCCTGTTTTTTACTTGATCATATTTGAAATATGAATTAATCAAAAATAACAATGTCTATATATAGAAATAGCGAAATCAGAATGAGATGGGCTTTAAAACTTCAAAAATAAGGAGCTGTTCATGAAAAAATTAATCGCAATAATAACATTAAGCCTTTTACTTTCACCAGTTGCCATGGCAAAAGAAATTGCCGGTATCAACTATGACGACAAAATTTCGGTATTAAACAAAAATCTTGTCTTAAATGGAGTGGGGATAAGAAAGAAAGCTTTTATAAAGGTATATACCTGCGGTCTCTATCTTCAGTCAAAAAACTCTGATGGTGAATCAATAATAAATGCAGATGAACCAATGGCAATAAAACTTGTTGTAACTACAAAACTTGTAACCAAAGAAAAAATGCAGAAAGCGATGACTGAAGGTTTTGAGAAATCTACAAATAATAATCTTGCTCCTCTTAAAGACAGAATCGACAGGCTGAATAGTTTTTTTAATGACGAAATTACTAAAAAAGATCTGTTCATGATGATTTATAAACCTGGTACTGGTGTAATAATCAAAAAAAATGGTATAAAAAAAGGCGAAATTTCAGGATTTGATTTCAAAAAAGCACTTTTTGGAATATGGATTGGAAAGGAGCCTATTGATAAAAAGCTCAAAAAAAAGATGCTCAATCTGTAAAATTTAATTAAAAGCCGGATTCAGATACATAATCCGGCTTTTTCTATTTAAGCAAACTCAAATTATTTCTCATCCAGATAAAATATTTTTAAAATATAAAAAATCAATTAAATTAATAAAAAAGTTTTTTATTAATCTTATTTTTTTTAACTGGATTGAATAAATCTAATAAATATCCTTTAAATTACAGGTTGTTTCATAAATTTGACTTTTTTTTCTCAATATGTAATGTAGTATTATATTCAAACAATATGTAATTCAGAGAATTATAAAAAAACAACATTTTTTATAATGTTGAAATATTAATATAAATTTATGGAGGACATATCGAAACTCACAATGCCGACTTAGCTGAATTAAGTATAACCCCCTGTCTTTTTAAAAAAAATTCCCAGTTAGAAATTATTTTAATAAGTGTAGATTTTTCTCCTCATGAATTTTGACTTATTACTATTTACCAAGAAGATATAGTATTTATATCAATATAAAACTACTGAATTTTAATTTTAAATACTTTTAAACATTATCAAGGTGGCAAAAAATGTCCAAAATACTTATAGAAGAGCTTTACAAAATTTTTGGAGCCAATCCTAAAAAAGCAATAAAATTTTTAAAGGATGGCATGTCCAAAGAAAAGCTTTTAAAGGAAAAAAAACACGCTGTTGGAGTAGGAGGCGTCAGCTTTGATGTTAAAGAAGGTGAAATACTTGTAATAATGGGTCTTTCAGGAAGCGGGAAATCAACTCTTGTAAGATGTATAAACAGGCTTATTGAACCTGATGCCGGTAAAATAATAATTGACGGAATAAATATCAACATCCTCAATGATAAAGAATTAAGGCAGTTTCGCCAGGAAAAATTTGGAATGGTTTTTCAACATTTCGCATTATTTCCCCATAGAACGGTTGTCCAGAATACTGAATATGGTCTGGAAATAAAAAATGTAGAACCAAAAGAAAGAAGAGAACGTGCAATAAAGGTATTGGAACAGGTTGGATTGTCAGGCCATGAAAACAGCTATCCTGCACAATTAAGCGGAGGTATGCAGCAAAGGGTTGGCCTTGCAAGAGCTCTTGCACTTGATCCAGATATTCTTCTCATGGACGAAGCCTTTTCCGCTCTTGATCCCCTTATCAGAAGCGATATGCAGGACGAACTCCTTGAACTGCAGCAAACAGTTAAAAAAACAATAGTTTTTATAAGCCATGATCTTGATGAAGCATTGAAACTTGGTGATAGAATCGTTTTAATGAAAGATGGAAAAATAGTCCAGATAGGAACTCCTGAGGATATTCTAATGAATCCTGCCTCAAGATATGTTGAAAAATTTGTTGAAGATGTTGATATAACAAAAATACTTACAGCCAGACATGTTATGAACAAGGTTAAGACAACAGCCCACTTAAGAAATGACGGTCCAAGATCTGCCCTTAGAAAAATGAAAAACAACAATTTTTCAAAACTTTTTATAGTTAGATGGGACAATACCCTTGAAGGGGTCATAACAGCCGAAGCTGCATCCGAGGCTATGAAAAGAGGAGACAAGGATTTAACAAAAATTATAAGAAAAGATATAAAAACTGTTATTCCAGAAACTCCGGCATCCGAACTTTTTGATATAATGCACAATCTACCTTATCCACTGGCTGTTGTGGATGAAAATAAAAAATTAAAAGGAGTTATAATAAGAGGCTCATTGCTTGGTGCATTGGCTGAAGGAGGAAATTAATATGAGTTTTGAAATCCACAGAATACCCCTTGGTAAAGTACTAGAAACAAGCATTGAATTCCTTGATACCAATTTTTCATTCATAACAAAAGCAATGTCACAAGGAATAGAAGCTTTTATTGATGTAGTAGTTGCAGGAATGAATTTTATAAATCCAATAATTTTTATAATACTTGTAACTGCACTTGCCTACTGGATTACCAGAAAAAAATCTGTAGCCCTGACCTCTATTCTCGGTCTGTCCCTCATACTTAATCTGGGATTGTGGCATCCGACATTAAGCACTCTTGCCCTTGTTTTGATTTCCACATTAATTTCAATCCTGATTGGTCTTCCTCTGGGTATTTTTGCGGCTTTAAACCAGAATGCATATAGAATAACAATGCCTGTTCTTGACTTTATGCAGACAATGCCCGCATTTGTATATCTTATTCCGGCAATCCCTTTTTTTGGTCTTGGAGAGGTAGCAGCTATTTTCTCAACTGTAATTTTTTCAGTACCTCCTGTGATAAGACTTACATGTCTGGGTATAAGACAGGTTCCAACAGAATTAATAGAAGCATCAGATGCCTTTGGCTCAAATACCAGACAAAAACTTTTCAAGCTTCAACTGCCAATGGCAACACCAACTATAATGGCCGGGATAAACCAGACTGTTATGCTTGCTCTTTCAATGGTTGTCATTGCTGCAATGATAGGGGCAAAAGGTCTTGGCGGTGAAGTCTGGAAAGCTATTCAAAGGCTTCAAAGCGGAAAAGGTTTTGAAGCAGGAATCTGTATAGTAATTATAGCTATACTTCTGGACAGAATTCTTCAGCAGATTGGAAAACAAAAGCATATTCAGCCAAAACAAAATTAACTTATTAAAATTTATAAAAATATAAACCAGAAAAGGAGAAGGTGATGAAAAAATCATTTAAACTCATTTGTTTTACACTTATTCTTATAACGCCATTTGTTTTTTCAGGTAATGCCTTTGCAAAAGACAAGGTAAAACTTGTTTATGTTGAATGGGCATGTGCCACTGCAAGCTCATATGTCATGAAAGCTGTTATTGAACAAAATACTGACTACAGGGTAGAACTTACACCAGTACCTGCTGCAGCAATGTATACAGCCTTGGCAGACGGAAATCAGGATGCAATGACAGCAGCATGGTTTCCTGTAACCCATGCAGACTACATTAAAAAATACAAAAATCAAATCGTTGATCTTGGCCCTAATATGCGGGGTGCAAAAATTGGTCTTGTTGTTCCAAAATACGTTACTATAAATAATATTGAAGAAATAAATAAGAAATACAAAAAATTTGATGGAAAAATAATTGGAATTGATCCTGGTGCAGGTGTAATGAGTACAACAGAAAAAGCAATGAACGTTTACAGGCTTAGTAAAATGAATCTTATCTCTTCAAGCGGTCCAATGATGACTGCAACACTTAGAGACAGATATAAAAAGAATAAATGGGTTGTTGTAACAGGATGGATTCCACATTGGATGTTTGCAAAATTTGACCTTAAATTCTTAAATGACCCCAAAAAAGTCTATGGAGCAGAAGAAACAATAAACACTCTTGTAAGAAAAGGACTAAAAAAAGATATGCCTGTTGTATATCGTATTCTTGATAACTTTGAGTGGAATGCAGCCCAGATTGGTGAGGTTATGGCAATGAACATGGAAAATGATAAACCCTCAGAAAATGCTGCAAAATGGGTGAGAAACAATCCTGATATCGTAAAAAAATGGTTGAGATAATTTTTTTTAACTTAAAAACTTAAATCAGGGAGGCTTAAATAAATCTCCCTGACTCTTTCAACTGATTTCAAGTACTTTTTCATCATTTCTTATAAAATAGTGTCAATACACAAATTATTTTAAAAAGGTTCTGCCATAAATAAAAATCACTTTTATAAACCCTTTAATCTTGACTCCGAAATTTTTACCATGAAGTACCTCTATAATACCCTTTAATCCATTATAAACCTTTTCATTATGGGGATGCCACCATAAATTACGCTTTACAAAGGGCATTATATCCATGACTATTACCTGTGGTTCAGTCATCTCATCAAATCCAATTTCTCCGTGTGTTCTGCCTATACCGGATTCCTTGAAGCCTCCCCATGGAGTCTCAGCCAGACCATGACTCATTAAATGATCATTTATTGTAACAGCTCCGGCTCTAATCCGTTTTCCAAGCTCAAAACCATATTTATTGCTGCGAGTCCAGACAGATCCTGTAAGTCCAAGATTTGAATCATTTGCAAGTTCTATTGCTTCATCCATATTATCAACTTTCATTACACCAATTACAGGCCCAAAAGTTTCCTCTTTCATCACAAGCATATCATGATTAACATCTGTAAGAACAAGAGGATTTACAAGGTTTTTCCATTTACTTCCCTCTCCGCTTCCTGCTCTGGCATAGATTGCTGCTCCCTTTTCAATGGCATCATTTATATGAGTTTCAACAGATTTAACCTGTTTTTCAGTTGTCATAACTCCAATATCCAGATTGAAATCCATGTCATAACCAACTCTTAAAGACTCTGTTTTCTCTTTTAGAATTGCCATAAAATCATCATAAACACTTGAATGAACATAAATTCTTTCCACACCTCCGCAGGATTGCCCGGCATTTTGAAATCCAGCCCAGACAGCCCCTGATGCAGCTCTGTATAAATCAGCATCCTCACATACAAGCATGGCATCATTGCCTCCAAGTTCAAGGCTTACAGGAGTAAGAGTCTCAGCAGCTTTTTTCATAAGATATTTACCAACCGGAACCGAACCTGTAAAAAAAAGTTTATCAACACCAGAATCAAGAAAGGCATCTCCTGCAATTCTTCCAGGCAAATTTACATAATTAAAAAGATTTTCAGGAAGACCAATAGATTCAAAAACCTCTTTTAAGGCCTGCCCCACAAGCTGTGTTTCCGAAGCAGTCTTTAAGATTACTGCATTTCCGGCAAGAAGACTCATTACAATTTCAGAAAAAGGTATGACAAAAGGATAATTCCATGGAGAAATAATACCTATTGTACCAAAAGGAACCCTTCTTTTTTTACTTATCTTGTTTGCAAGAAGCAAATTTCCAGGAACAATAAATTTATCCTTTAAAAATTTTTTTGCTTTTTTGGCATAATAGGAAACTGACATGGCTGCAGGTATAAGCTCGGTTATAAGTGCATCAATCCTGGTTTTACCATTATCATCAGAGATTTTTGAAGCAAGCAAATCGCAATTATTGCATATATACTGACCTGTTTTTTTAATTATTCTTGCACGCTCTTTTACAGAAATTTTTACCCATTCTTTTTGAGCACTCCTTGACAGCCTTACAATTTCACGAACATCGTCAACGGAATTCAGTAAAGATTTACCAATCACCTCACCTGTAGCTTTTTTAACAATATCGCTGAACATATCAGCTTCTGATTCAGAATTATCAATGGATGGAATGTCTCTGTTCTGGCTCATAATTTCTCCAAAAATTAAATAGTTATAATTAAAAACTTAATCTTTACTAATAAAGATTGTTAATAAATGTAAATCAAGAAAAAAACATGCTTTAAAAATTCTTTACTTTAATATCCATCTGCCTCTGTTAAAAGAGTATTGCTGCGTACAAAAACACCGCTTCCTCTGCCGATTTCACGCTCTTTATTGTCATAAACAACCGATTCACAAATAAATTGGTTTTTACCCTGATTTAAAACCCTGCCCACAGATTTAATTATTCCCGATGAAACAGGTCTTATAAAATATATGGTAAAGGAAGATGTTAACAGAAAAAATCTGGTTTCAAGAGAATTTGCCGCAAAATAAGCTGCGTCATCAAGCATTTTAAAATATATTGAGCCATGAACACCACCGGCAGCATGACAAAATCTATCATCCACTTTAATTTCTATATGAGCCTCACCTTTAAAAACTTCCATAACTGGTTGATAAATTTTATTAACAGGCCCTGCATAATACATGCTGACAAGACGCTCAAAATGTGTTTTTTCCAACATATATTTCCTTATTTATTGCAAAAATTTAAAAAAAGCAGAGGCAGATTCTTATACCTCTGCTTATTATTTACTAAAAAACACAATTTTTTTTAAATCTAAATTTCTTGTTCCAAAAAATTTAATCCACTGAATTTATTTTTCTCATTCTCAAGAACAAGCTTTCCAGTTATGACAGCAGTATTTTTATCTTTACAATCATCTTTAAAATATTTCCTGGCTGCATTCTTAAGATTTTCCAGATCAGCATTTAAAACTCCCAGCTTGAACTTTTCCCTTTCAAAATCAGAAATATTTAGAAGCCGTCTGAAAAAATCCTTTTTTGCAGAAACTGCTGGGGTATCGGGTTTTTCAAGATCTGCTGCCGTCTGAAGAACAGCCTCCTTTATATCCTCTTTTGAAAAATTCCCATTTTTTAAAAAATCAATTCCTTTTAAAAAAGTATCTATGGTTCTTTTTATATTTGGATCCCTGTATGAGCCGCAGCTGAAAATTCCTTCTTCTGAATTATAAGTGGCAAAGCCTCCATATGCGCCTCCTTTTTCCCTTATTTCACGATGGAGAAAATCAGATTTTAACAGCCTTGATAAAACTGAAAACAAAGGTGCATCATCAGAGCCGAATTGAGGGGCATCAAAGGCACTTCCAACAAATGAAACAGAACTTTGGGTTGTCCATGCCTCAAAAATATCAGAGTTGTTCTGACAAAAATCAGGCAAGGATAAAAAACCGTCACCACCCTCTTTAGACAGAGAATCTTCAAAAATACCCAGATATCTATCGCTTTGAGAAAGATCTGAATCTCCCCCAACCATACAAATTCTTGAATTATCTCTGCAAAATAAAAATTTTGCAATGGCATACATTTTTTCCTTAAAATCATCCATAACCCTGTTTCCATGAGAATCATCAGAAATGCTGTCTGTAAGATTTTTTACAAGTCTTACCTGTGAAACTCCCTCCCATAACTCTGAAAGATATGAAGTCCCTGAAAGATTTCTTGATGCAAGAGAAATTGCCAGAATGTGGCCTTTCTGGACAATTCCTGCCTCAAGCCCTGCCCTTAGTTGAAACAAAAGAGTTTTTATTCTTTTATCATCTTCAAAAGAATAATCAGAAACAATCTCAGATGCACAATCAAACATATCTTTTTGATATCTTCCAAGACATTTTGCAGAAAAAACAACAGCAGGCATTGTGCCCCTATCCTTAAAAATCAAGGTTCTTGCCATTGGAGAAAAACCAAAACCTCCTGTTACTGCATCTATTTTCCTGGTAAAATCAATGTAATTTGTTTTCCTTGTGCCGGTACGTGTTACAAGAAAAGTAAAAACAGGAATATATTCAATAAGTTCTTTAGGAATATTTCCGGCTCCAAAAACTGATGTAAAATAGAATATACCTGAAGCCGGTCTGTCATAATAAAAAATCCTGTTATTTTCAGAAATCCTGTCTGGATTTTCCTTTTTAACCTCTTTTGATATATCTGAAATTTCAAGGGTAGGAAGGCATGAAAGATCTTCTTTCTTTTCCTGACGTTCAGTAAGCTTTTGTTCCATTTCCCTTATATGCTGAAAATCCTGATCAGAAAGAAGCTTTTTCTTTTCATCAAGTTGTTTTCTATCTTTTAAAGCTTCATTTCTGCCCTTTTCAGGATCAGGTTTTAAAACCATCAAAACCCTGTGTGGATTATCAAGAAAATATTTTTTTATACAGGACTCAAAAAAATCTGTATTTGCAGCTTTCTCTCTTATCTCATCAAGAAAATGATCAAACATGATTATTTCCAGAGGGTCTCCACCATGAAACCATGTGCCTGCAAGACTTAAAAGCATTTTCAATCCATAGGGCATTGGAGTATTTGTAATCTCCCTTCTATGGAACTCAAGCTGATGAATGGCTGTATCCACAAGCTCTTTTTCTATTTTGTTTTCATAAAGCTCCTCTAAAGTATCAAGAACAACTTTTTCAACTTTTTCAGCATCCTGTTCATTAATACCTTTCAAACCTGCAGCAAAAAGAGTGTCCCTGTTATCAGCATCAAAGCCGGTAACATCTGTGAGAGAAGAACCAAGGCCTGAATCAATAAGAGCCTTGTATAAAGGTGCTGCAGAATTACCAAGAAGAATCTGGTTTAAAAGAGATGCCGCAAGACAGTCAAAAGAATCTCTTATATCAGAAAGAAGCCATGCAACAGCTGCCTGGGATTTTTTTTCAAGCTCGGTCTCACCATCGGCGGGATAAGTATATTCGGCTTTTTTAGGAGAAGTCCACCTTGGCTGGTTTGGCACATCTGTTCCGGGATCAATCTTTTCAAAGTGTTCCAAAATATTTTTATTAATATATTCAAGATGTTCTTTTATATCAAGATTCCCATAGGTAAAAAACCATGCATTACTTGGATGGTAATGTACCTTGTGAAAATTAACAAGATCATCATGGGTAAGCAAAGGAATATCAGAAGGTTCTCCTCCTGAATTGAAGCCATAGGTTGTATCAGGATAAAGAGCATTGAGAAGAGATCTGCCCATAACCTGATTTTGAGAAGACATGGCCCCCTTCATCTCATTAAAAACAACACCCTGATAAACAAGCTCTCCAGCTTCATCAACAGAAAGCCTGTGGCCTTCCTGCATAAAACTCAATTCATCAAGCCTTGGGAAAAATGCGGCATCAAGATAAACCCCCATGAGATTGTAAAAATCCTTTTTATTCTGGGTTGCATAGGGATACATTGTCCAGTCTGAGGCTGTAAAGGCATTCATGAAAGTATTCAGACTTCTTTTTATCATGGAAAAAAACGGATCTTTCACAGGATATTTCTTTGAACCGCATAAAGCTGTATGTTCAAGTATATGAGCAACACCTGTAGAATCTTTTGGAACTGTTTTAAAAGCCACTCCAAAGACGTTTTCTCTGTCATCGGATTTAATATGAATATGCCTTGCGCCCGTTTTTTCATGAACAAACTCAAAAAAAATCCCTTTAATCAGGGGAATTTCTTTTTTCCTTAAAAGCTTGTAACCGCAAAAATTATCGCCTTCCTGAAAGCTATTTGAAACATCTGCCATAAATTATATCCCTTCAAGATGATTTCCGGTTGTTATCAACCTGATTATAAAAATTAAACAAATATATCCACAGACTGGTCTTATCAATTCAATAAGATAACAAGAATTAGTTTATTTTTGAAAAAATTTCAATATAAGAACACCAAAAGATTAATATGGATATACACAAATAATCTTTGTACATTGTAAAGATCAGGGGGGATTTAAGTTTAGAAAAAGACTTATTCTGATTTTTTTATTAAAGGGAGATAGCAGCCTCGTTCAACTCTTTTAATTTTTCCTGTAGCATGCAGTCGAAAAATAATATTCCTCAATTTCTTATCATTAAAGCCTGTTTTATCTTTAAGAAACCTGAAATTAACAGGTACATCTTCCCTGTTTATTATATTAAAAACCATTTCAGCAGCAGTAACTTTACGGCCTCTCTTGCTTTTTCCTGTAAAATTGGCACCATCATAGGAAGACACAAGAATAATCTGCTTCAAAAGATTTTCAATATTTGAAAGCCTTTTATTAAGCTTTTCAAAATCTTTTTTTGAATAAATATTATATTCTTCTATTAATTCAGCAATTAATGATTCCACATTTTTTTTTCTTTTACCAACCATAAATCACCTTTTATTTTACTTATAACACACTTCTATTGTAAATATTTAATTTATAATGTCAATAGTTTATATAATTAAAATAAATATCAGAAAGCGAAAAAATAAAATAAAATCTTTGCAATACTTCTATTTACAATAAAATTTTAATTGCAAAAGAACAAACCCCGCTGTATTGAATTATAAAATTTTTATTTTTTCTTAATTCCCATGTAAGGATATAAAAAAAGATGAAAAAGTTAAAAATTTTTTTACTCAAGCTTTCTTTTCTTGATGGGAGCAATCACAATATTGCTCTTGGTGCTGCTGTGGGAATCTTTATTGCAGTAACACCTACAATACCTTTTCATACTGCTTTTGCAATAGTTCTCGCCTCACTTGTAAGAGGAAGCAAAATCGCTGCTGCCATTTCAGTATGGTTCAGTAATCCTGTAACTATTCCTTTTTTTTATGCGGGTTCATATTATGCGGGAATAAAACTTCTTGGTATAAATCATTCTGAGATAGATCTTATTTACAGTCTGTTAGAGCAACTTCAAAGCGACATTACAATACACGAAAAAATAGATGCCATTATCTTGTTTTTTGAAGCAGAACTTCCTGTTTTCTACGCAATGCTTGCAGGCGGTGCTGTTCTTGGCATCATACCTGCAATAGCTTCATATTTTATTATAAAAAAATCTCTTGAAAAATTAAGAAGCAACAAAAGAAATGAAAGCTCCATTTAATATTTTAAAAGAACATGGATATTTTGCAAAAAAAGAGCTGGGGCAAAATTTTCTCATCGATCCTTCATCATCAGAAATGATTATAAGAAAAGCCTGTATCAAACAGGGCTCAAGAATCATTGAAATAGGCTCTGGTCTTGGTTCCATGACATTTGCCGCTTCAAAAAAAGCAGATATGGTTTATGGAATAGAAAAGGACAAAAGGCTGATACCTGTTCTTGAAAAAGAAATTGAAGCTCAAAATATAAAAAATATAAAAATAATCCAGAATGATATATTAAAAACAGATATTAAAAAACTGCTGGCGGTTGGCAAAGAAAATTATATCATAGGAAATCTACCCTATAATATTTCTTCACAGATTATTTTTAAAACTGTCCAATATAAAAAACAAATAAAAAAATGTGTGTTCATGCTTCAAAAAGAACTTGCCGAAAGGATAATTTCAAAAAAAGGTTCAAAAAATTACGGAAGAATATCTGTTGTTTTGAATTATCATGCCCAAATAAAAAAACTTGCCTCTTTTGCATCACATCTTTTTTATCCAAAACCAAAAGTGGATTCAGTTGTAATTGAGATAACATTTAAAAATCATTACAATATAAAAGCAAAAGATGAAGCTCTTTTTCATGAAATAGTCAAGGCTTCATTTGGACAGAGAAGAAAAACCATAAAAAACTCCATTGGAAAAATTGTGCAGGATAAATCTGCACTTGAAGATATCTTTAAACAAGCTGATATAAAACCAGATTCCAGAGCTGAAAATATATCAACAGACAGCTATGTAAAAATAACAAATATTTTTTGTGATAAGGGTATACAAAAAACAAAATCTTAAACTCAATCTATATGCCGTAAGATTTTTTATGACAGGATGAATATCAGTGTAATTTATCAAAAAGTTGTAATGATTAAAAAAAATTTTTACAAAATCCCCATAAATGGGGAAATTGTAAAAATTATAATGAGGGAAGGTAGTATGACTTATTTAAAAATAAATTTAAAACTTAATTAGTTTCCTGAATATATCTTATAAACGAACTTACTCCTGAAGATCTTAATGGAATAAAAGATTTATCAGTTTTTCTGCATATTTTTTTCAATCGTAAACACGCATCATGGCTTGTACAATCTACAGGACAAAAAACAAGGTCAGCAGAAGAAACAATATTGTCTATGCTTTTTTTAGAGCATTCAATACCACCGTCATGATGAATAAATTCTCCGCCTTTTTGTTCAACAATCTCTCTACATTTAGGAACTGCTTTTTTTCTTCCGCCAACATAGAGGACTTTTTTTCCGCAAAGATTAAGCCCTGGGCAATTACTGCATGAACAATTTATGCATTCAGACTCAAGGGGCTCGCTTTCACCATCAAAAGTCAGCATAAGCTCAAGGAGTTTATTTTTACCCCTAACTTCTTTAAGATCTTTTTCCAGACCTTCAATTTTATCTTTCATAAAAAGATTTTCACATCTGTATGCTTCAATTTTAGCTTGAAAATCCTTTTTAAGGTTATTATCAGAGCTTTCCGGTGAATTTTTTTCATATTTTGCAAGTTTCTCTTTAAGACTTGAAATCTCATTTTCAGCATCATCAAGCATAGCAAAAAGCTGGTCTATTTTTCTTGATTCAAGCTCATATTTTTTATTTGTATCCTTAAATTTTCTTGAATAAATATTTTTTGAACTTTTTAATCTGGCAATCAAAATATCATTTTCTTCTTCAAGCTTCTTCACTCTTTTTATATCAGCCCTATTGCTTCGTCCTATCATATGGGAAAGCATATGTACTTCACCAAAGGCATCTGAAAGAGTTTTAAAAGAAGAACAAGGATGTGTCATAAGAGCCCAATATGGACCTGGAATATTTCCTGCTTCACATTCCTTTTCCCATTTTTCCCAGATATCCTTATCTTTCTTGAGTTTTGAAAACTCCTTGATATCTTTTGCATATTTTTTATCAAGATATTTTGTCATGAGCTTTGAAGGGATTGAATCATCTCCTGCAAGATATACAAAAATCCCATGAATTTCATGCTCTGTAGAATCTGGAGGAATATCAACTTTTGCTTTCCTTTTGATTTTTTCAAGTTCTTTAAGGCTGAGACAGGTTCCAACAACAGAGCAATGATAATGACCTTTTATTTCATGAAGCTTTAACCTTCTGCCTTTCATCTTAATCTCATCGGGCATATTCATTTTTGAGATTATTGCATTAGGTACTTCAAAAAAAGAATTCTGTTTCATTATAGAACCTTATTATAATTTAAGTTAATTAATAATTTTAGAACTTTAAAATATTAGGCTTATTTTTACACTATGAAATCTATTTAGTCAAGAAAAAATTAGCCGTCTCTAACAAAAAATATTTTTTATTTCTATTCGCTGCAATGTTAAAAATTACAATAGAGCAACCAATTATTTATAGAAATATCTAACTTTTAAGGTAAAAATTTAATTTAAAAAAGAACATTTATTTTCAGCAAGGGGGTTTTTAAAAATTCAACGAAAAGGCTTTCAGCTTTTCTTTGCTTTTAAATGTCTTTCTACAACTTCACAGGCTCTGTCTGATGTTTCATCAAGACATTTACCAAGTTTTTTACCGGATTTCCTATACTCTTCAAACTGATTAAGCCATTCTTCTCCAGCACGGGGGCAAACCTGAATAAAATCCATAAAGTCAATAAATCTCTGAAGAGTGGAAACACTTAAAGTATGTTCCATCTTGCAGGCTTCATCATCTGCTGTTTCATGGTCAATTCTCAAAATATCCATCAAAAATGAAAGAAGAACATCATGCCTTCTTCTCATTTCACGCCCTATATTAGCGCCTGATCTTGTAAGCTCAACAAACTCATATTTTTCATATTTTACAAGTTCCCTGTCCCTCAAATTCTTGAGCATGCTCGTTACTGTCGGCATTTTGACATTCATCTTTTTTGCAATATCCTTAACGCGGACAAAACTCTTTTCCTTATTAATCTCAAATATTGCTTCCAGATAATCTTCCATAGAGGAAGTAAGTGGTTTTTTTGACTTTTTGACCGGTTTTTTCTGTGCCATAATTTTTACCCATCCATTAATTTTATTAGATAATGCTAATTACAAATTAATTACCCTTTTGTCAAGGGTTTATAAAATTCACTGAGTCACCATTAAAATTCTCCATGAAAAGCTCATTCCATCAAATTTTTCTACTATTCTTTCATAACCAGAAATCTAAAAAAGAGAGAAGCTCTCACTTTCTTTGGATGTTTGAAGATCATGAAACAAAAATTTTATTGACTTATAATATCCTTGGGAACTAAAACTGTTCAGATTCTTTAATATACAAAAAAGATTATTAAGGATTAATAATCAAAAAAATATTTATAAATTTTAAGGTGTAAAATGAAAAAAAAAATAATTCCTGGTATAATAGCATTGTTGACTGTTTTTATACTTTCAGCATGCGAACAAGCCCCAAAAAACCAGAAAAAAGCAGTTCAGATGCCTCCACAGCAGGTAATGATTATAAATGCACATAAAAAAAATGTTCCCCTTTCCTTTGAATATCCTGCAAGGATAATAAGCGACACAGATATTGAATTAAAATCAGAAGTATCAGGAACTATACTGGAGATTTTTTTTAAGGCCGGTCAAAATGTAAAAAAAGGAGACAAACTCTTTAAAATAGATCCTAAAACCTATGAAGCCGCATATAATATTCAGGTTGCAAATTTAAATGCAGCACAGGCAAAACTGAAACTGGCAGAAAAAGATTATAAAAGATCTTCTGTTCTTATTGACAAAAAAGCCACCAGCCAGAAATCATATGACGCTGCCTTTTCAAACTATCAACTTGCCAAAGCCTCTGTTGAACAGGCTGCTGCATCAAAGGAGTTTGCAAAAATAAATCTGGATAATACTGATGTAAAAGCACAATTTGATGGAATTGCAGGAGACAGTCTGGTTGATAAAGGTCAGTTCGTACCTCCAAATACATCCCTTGTAAGACTTACAAAAATAAATCCGGTTTATGCAAATTTTTATATTCCAGATGTGGAACAATTTAATATAAACAATAATATAAAAAATAATCTGTGGAGCAGATTAAATTCATCGGCAAGTGTAATTTACGGCGGTAAAAAATATGAAGGTAAAATTACATTTATAGATAAAATTGTTGATCCGCAAAATGGTTCAGTTCAGGCAAAAGCAGAGTTTGAAAACAAAAATAATGAGCTTCCGGTTGGCTCCTTTGCAAAAATCACACTTGATTCTTTTAATCAGAAAAATGCTTTTAAAATACCTGCAATTGCTCTCCAGCAGGATTTGGCAACAACATTTGTTTATGTTGCAGGAGAGATTAAAAATGATGAAAAGAAAGCTGTTCCAAAAAATACTCCTCCAATAATGATTCCTGATGGCGTGGTTAAAATGGTTCCCATTAAAATTGATTATCAAACTGATGATTTTGTTCTGGTCAGCCAGGGCTTAAAGGAAAATGATAAAATTATTATGAATAATTTTAAAAAAATCAGACCAGGAGCTAAAATAAAGATTATAGGTATTTATGGACAACAGCCCAAGCAAATTTCTGAAAAAATGGAGAAAAAATAATGTTTTCAAAATTTTTCATAGAAAGACCGGTTTTTGCGTCTGTTATTTCCATAATTATAGTCTTAGGAGGGATTCTGGGGCTACAAGGCCTTGGCGTTGAAGATTACCCGAACCTTACACCTCCTCAAATATCAGTTCAAGCCATTTATCCTGGAGCTGATGCAGCAACTATATCAAACACTGTAGCCGGCCCAATAGAAGAGGCAATAAACGGAATTGAAAACATGATTTACATGCAGACAACCTCTTCTTCATCTGGGAAACTGACAATAAATGTATTTTTTGAAATAGGCACAGATCCGCTGAAAGCAAATATAAATGTAAACAACAGGGTTCAGGCAATAACTTCATCTCTTCCGTCGGAAGTTCAGAGATTTGGAGTAACTGTAAACGAATCAAGTACAAGTATGCTGGGGGTTGCAGCTTTTTACTCACCTGATGATTCAATGGATGCAACTACATTAAACAATTATGTGAATATCAATATAAAAAATGAAATTGCAAGGGTTAATGGAATTGGAAACGTTGTGGTTTACGGCTCAAAAGATTATTCTGTACGTATCTGGATAAAACCTGATTTACTTACAAAATATAATCTTACTCCAACAGATATTATCTCCCGTGTAAGAGAACAAAATTCCCAATACTCCGCAGGGAAACTGGGACAAAGTCCTATGAAAGATGATGTTGCATTTGTTTATACCCTTAAAGTTAAAGGCAGACTTACAGATATCGACCAGTTTAAGAATATTATTTTAAGGAGTCATGAAAATGGTCAGATTTTAAGGCTGAAAGATGTTGCTGATGTAGAACTTGGAGCCAATGCTTACAATTTCCAGGGCCTTTATAACGGCGAGAAAACAATGATTCCAATGGCTTTTTTTATGCAAAGCGGTGCAAATGCTCTTGCAACAATGGATGGAGTAAAATCAAAATTAGCTGAACTTGAAAAAAATTTTAATAATGGCCTTAGCTATGATGTGGTTTATGACACAACTGATTTTGTAAAAACTTCCATAAACGAAGTTTTAAAAACCTTTGGTGAGGCTATACTTCTGGTTTTAATTGTAATTTATCTCTTCCTCAAAAATTTACGCGCAACAATAATACCTATGATAGCTGTGCCTGTTTCAATACTCGGAACCTTTGGAGTTTTGTATCTTTTAGGCTTTTCTGTAAACCTGATAACTCTTTTTGCTCTTTTACTTGCAATTGGTATAGTTGTTGATGATGCGATTATAGTTATAGAAAACGTGGAAAGAATTTTACGCTCAAATCCCGATATAAGTGCAAAAGAGGCTTCTATTCAGGCAATGGATGAGGTTGGAACTGCTGTTATATCAATTGTTCTGGTTTTAAGTGCTGTTTTTATACCCGTTGCATTTCTGGGAGGTTTCGCAGGGCAGATTCAAAAAGAATTTGCATTGACTCTGGTTAGTTCAGTTATTATTTCAGGATTTGTTGCCCTGACTTTAACCCCTTCTCTGTGTGCAGTCTTTTTAAAAAAAGAACACCCAAAGCCATTGTGGATAGTAGAAAAATTCAATGATTTTTTTGACTGGTCAACCAAAATTTTTACAGCTTCAGTTGCCCGGGTTCTAAGACATGTAATTCCTTCTTTATTAGTTGCAGCAATATTGTTTTTCTCGGCTTATAAGCTTTTAAACATGATACCAACTGCGCTTTTACCAAAAGAAGATAAAGGAGTTATCATAGCCTTTAACTCACTTCCAGCAGGATATACCCTTCCAAAAACAGAAAATACGTCAAGAGAAATTGCCAAAACAATTCTAAAAAACCCAAATATCAAAAGAGCATCAGCAATGGTGGGATTTGATCTGGCAACAAATACCCTTAAAGAAAATGCTTCAGTATTTTTTATAAAGTTTAAGGACTGGAGTAAAAGACCTGAAAAAAATCAGTCAAGCTTTGCTATAGCTGATATGTATAATAAAATGTTCTGGCTTACCCCCAACTCTCAAATATTTTTTGCAAACCCTCCCCCAATAAGTGGAATGGGTATGAGAGGAGGCTTTGAGATTTATCTCCAAAGTAAAACAGGAAAAACTTATGAAGAAATTGCAAAAGATGTACAAAAACTCTTTGCAGTTGCAAGAAAACGACCTGAATTAAATCCAATGAGACTTAATACATCTCTTGTTACAAATGTTCCTCAATATAATATAATAGTTGATAAGGACAAGCTTAAAATGCTCAACATAAATATTTCTGACGTATTTGCCACATTAAATGCAACAGCTGGTAAATACTACATAAATGATTTTAATATGTTTGGCAAAACTTATAAGGTAAACATAAGGGCAAAAGAAAAATACAGAAGTGGAGTTCGGTCTTTAAGCAATATTTTCGTTCGCTCAACCACAGGTAAAATGGTGTCATTGGCATCTATAATCAAACTGGAAAGATATACAGGACCATCTGTAGTTAACAGATTCAATCTCTACCCTGCCACCAGACTTACAGGTGTGGCAAGTCCAGGCTATACATCTGGTCAGGCATTGAAAGCCTTTGAAGAAAGCGTTTTTGAGGCTTTATCCAAAAACGAATACTCTCTTGGTTATGGGGGGAGCACTTATCAGGAAAAACAAACTCAAAGCTCAAGTGGGAATGCCTTTATTTTTGGTATGATTTTTGTCTTTTTAATACTGGCTGCACAATACGAAAGATGGATAATGCCTTTTGCCATTGTTTCAGCAGTACCCTTTGCGGTTTTAGGCTCTCTTGCAGCTACTTTTTTTGCCCATTTAAGCAATGATATCTATTTTCAGATAGGATTGCTGGTTCTTATAGGTCTTTCAGCTAAAAATGCTATACTTATTGTTGAATTTGCAATGGAGGCAAGAAAAAAAGGCGCCTCATTGTTTGATGCGGCTGTAGAAGCTTCCAGACTGAGATTTCGTCCAATTGTCATGACCTCAATAGCCTTTACTCTGGGAGTCGTTCCAATGGTTACAAGTACAGGTGCAGGAGCAGCAAGCCGTCATGCTCTGGGAACAGGTGTTATAGGAGGAATGATAGTTGCTTCAACTGTAGCACTGCTTTTCATACCTTTATTTTTCTATATCTTTGAAGGCTTGAGTGAATGGATAGGCAGAAAATTTTCATCAAATAAGAAGACTGCAAATGTAGAATAAAAAATAAATTATTCATCAGAAAAACTCATAAAAATTCAGTTTACTTAAAAAACGGCTGTTGTATTTTTTCTGAGCCGGTTTCATGGACTTGAAACCTCGGAAAGAATTCAGCAGCCGTTTAAGTTTAAACTGAACAGTTAATTACTTAAAACTATGCTCATCTCCAGGAAAAGAGCCATTTTTCACTTCACTGATATAATCTTGAAAAGATTTAACAGCAATATTTCCAAGCTCTGAATATTTTTTGGCAAATTTCGGGATATGTCCCATATTCAACCCAAGAAGATCGTGCATTACAAGAATCTGTCCATCGCAATCCACACCTGCACCTATTCCGATTGTAGGAATTTTAAGCTCTTTTGTTATCCTTGATGCAATATTTGCAGGAATACCTTCAAGAACAACAGAAAAAGCCCCTGCCTCTTCAACAATATGAGCATCTTTTACAAGTCTTTCCTCATCCCTCTGAACTTTAAATCCACCCATCTGATGTACAGATTGGGGAGTAAGTCCTATATGAGCCTGAACAGGTATTCCAGCCCTGCATATGGCATAAATACTGTCAGCAACATCAGCACCGCCTTCAAGCTTTACAGATTCAGCAAAACCCTCTTTAAGAAGACGGCCTGCGTTTCTGACTGCCTCAGAAGTATCAGCCTGATAAGCCATAAAAGGCATATCCCCAACTATCATGCATGATGGTTCTGCCCTTGAAACCATTCTTGTATGATAAATCATATCTTCCATTGTAACAGGAATTGTACTGGTATGACCCTGAACAACCATTCCAAGTGAATCCCCCACAAGAATCATGTCAATTCCTGCTTCATTTATAATTTTTGTAAAACAATAATCATAAGAAGTTACCGCCGTAATCTTCTCGCCGGCTGCCTTTTTTTCCATAAAAGTATTTACAGTAATTTTTTTTGCCATTTTCTTTTCCAAAATTTAAGCTTTTAATTTGAATGACTTTTTATAAATATAAAAAACTAGACTTTTTCAAGCATTTCTCCCATCATTTTATGAATCAGGTTTATAGCTTTCAAAGGTCTCAACATTACCTTGAAAGAAAAAATTTTATTTTCACTGTTCCAGCTTATCATATCCACACCATTTATTTTTATACCGTCTACTTCTGTTTCAAACTCAAAAACAGCATCTGTACCAGAAACCACTTCACGAACATAATGAAACTTATCATTTACAAGAACATAAAAAGCTGCCGTAAGATAAAGAGTTGTTATTTTCTTTCCTTCCTGGGGAGTATGAACAACTGGTGAATAAAAAACAACATCATCTGAAAGAATATTATCAAGCTCCCGGGGATTTTTAGATTCAAGAATATCGTGCCATGCTTTTACTGTAGTTTCTATCATAATTGTCCTCATTTTTATTTTAGACTTATTATAAATATTACTTCCCCTGTAAATCAGATTTTTATAACAAAATCTCTTATTGCTCCTGTTTCAACAGCCTCAAGAAATTCTTCTCCAAGAACAAGACTTTGTTCCTTGACTTTATTCCAGTTTGAAATACGCAGCTCATCCCTTCCTTTAAATCTTTTAAAATCATTTCTGTCAGGAATTTTTTCTCCGGGAAGAGAAGATACAAATTCTCTGGAAGGACAAACCAAAAGAATATTTTCCATAGCCCTGCTGCCGGCTTTTCTCCATTTAAGGCTTTTATCAAACCAGCCAGGAATAAGATAATCATAAAAATGATGGTATAATACAATTTCCTCATCTCCCGATGCAAAACCGAAAACAGGATGATAGTCGATTATACCTCCATCAATGTATTCACCCTTTAAAGTTCCTGGTATATTTTGGATACCATCCATAATTAAAGGAATAGAACCCGATGCAATCAAGGCAGGCTTGAAATTTTGACTGTTTAAAAAAGTATTATTTAATTTAAAGTCATTAAGGCCTGAAAAATCAGGAATATCCCTGTTGTCCATGAAAAAAGTTCTTTCAAAATATTTTGCAAGATTTTTTCTTGAGCCAAAGTTTGAAAGAGCAATTTTAAGTAAAAAAAGGTACTTATAAATAAAACTTTTTCCCTGAAGAGGAACCTTGCATCTTACAGCAGAAAAGCATATCCTGTAAAAAGGATGGCTCAATATTTCATCAATCCTGTTATCGGTTAAAAGCTCTTCAACAATTCTTAATGCAGTTTCTGAAACCTCTTTACGGCCTGCATCCTTGCCGTATCTCTGATTTATATACAAATCAACAAGAAGATCAAAAGCTTTGTCTGAATTTTTACAGCATGCAGCAGCAAATTTCCATGCACCTATTGATGTTCCAAAAAAATTTACAGGGGTCTGCCTTTTATTGAGCCAATTACCGAAAACTGCCTTGTCCAGTCCGTAAAGAACAATCCATTTTGCTGCTCCGGAAGCTGAAACACATACTTTAACATCATCTGGGGAAAGACCGTCTTTTTTTATTTTTCTATATGCTTTTTCACCTGCAAGAAATAATAATCCTGTTTTTTTTTTCAATTAAAAAATTCCTTAATTTCATCTAAAATATTTTTATCCACAAATTCCAATCTTTTAAATTCTTCAGTATCAAAAAGAACAAAACGCCCTTCAGATGTTGCACAGACCTTCCCTTTTTCATCCCTTAAATCTGCACACATAACAGCTTTTTTATCCGACACTTTTTCTTTTATCCATCCTGTTGAAGTAAGAACTGAATCTATATAAACAGGCCGCCTGAATCTTACACTCATGTTCTGGGTTAAAATAAAACGCCTGAAAAAACATACTGCTGTCCACGACATTGTTTCATCAAGAATTGTGGAGATAATACCGCCGTGTGCAAGCCGGCTCCATCCTCTGAAATATTTGGGAATAACAATTTCAGACCTGATTTTTTCACCGTTTGTTTCAAATTTCATCTGCAGGCCATTTTTATTTTCAAGGCCGCATCCAAAACACTGCCTGTCCTTATTCTCAAGTTTTTTCCAAACTGCCATAATTACTTACCTGAATTTAAAAAACTAAAATCTCAACCTATAACCAAAAAGAAAATTATGATCTTCCTTTCCCCAGGAGTATCCATTTTTTTCAAAATCAGCTTTAAAAAATCTATACTCGAGAATAACCTTGGCACTGCCCATTATATGAAAATTTATATTAACCCTTCCATCAAGATAAAGCTCTCCTTCTTCAAAGGTAAGAGGTTCAGGAGAAGCAGCAAATTCAGCTCCAAATGAAACAGGAATACCTATAGGATTTAATTTTTCAGAAAGATCATGTTCAATACCAAGAACAAAGCAAAGAGACATAAGTTCACTGTTAAAATCTGAATTTTTCTCTGCATCTGCATAAACTCCCTTAAATCCAAGCTTGTATCTTGACCCGGGGAAAAAATCATCACTTTTAACTCCAAGATCCACACCAAAAATTTTAAAATCGTCTGACTTATATATTCCTTCGAAAGCTGCTTCCATCATCCCGTAATCAATTTTATCAAGATAGGCAATTTTTATCCCAATGCTTGTATTATTTGCGTATAAAGAGGCTTCCAGATTCATTGCAAATGAATTTGAATACACAAAACAAACAGCAAAAAATAAAACGCCTGAAACAATTTTTCTCATTTTAATCTCCCGATTATTTTTTTAAAAATTTATAATATGAATCAATATTATATATAGGCCCAAGTGGATTATGAGCTGCGACCCTGTCTTTTGCTGCCAGAACAGTGCACATTACATTTGAATATTTCATAAAAATTGAATCATGCCCAACACAAAGGCCAAGGACAATATTCCACTCTGTATGTGCATAATTTAAGGCTTCTGCCTGCAAAAAAGGATTACAGAAATTTTTTCCCGCCGCTTTTTCAGGAATCTCTTTATAGATATCCTTTTTTTTAATATTTCCGCATTTGCACATTACAGAGGACAATTTAAAGCCTTTTTTCTCAAACAGGTCAGCAATAATCCTGCCTTCTTTTCTAAGACCAATACAAAAAGCAAGGCCTATATGCTTATATCCCATTTTTTCAGCTACATAAACAGTCTCCTCAATTCTTGTTTTTGGAGGGCCTTCAACTTCTGAAGATATTTTATAAAAGGATTCAAGATTATCCTTAAAATACCTTTCAATAAACTCTTCTTTTTTATCTTCAAACTTTTTTGTAGGACAGCCACCGGGGTTTTTGCCGTTTTCGTTGAGGCATTTCCTGTCTTTAAGTTCAAAAGGACATTTAGCACAAATTGGGTGATAACCGCTCATTTAAAATCTTCCCCTTCCTTTTACAACAAAAATCAGGATTTTATCGGAACCAGAAAAACAGGTACTTTTGACTTTTTAAGAACTCCCCTTGAAACACTTCCAACAAGAAGCTCACCAAGCTGACCATGCCCATGGGTAGCCATTACAATAATATCATAATTACCTTCCTTGCAAAGATTTATTATTTCATTTACAGGATGACCAATTCTAACCTGAATATCAGTCAATAATTCTTTAAAATTATCAGAATCTCCTATTATCTCCCTGGTAATTTCATCAATCCTTTCCAGAACAGTTTGTTCAGCATTTTCAAAACGCTTTTTTTCTATTTCCTGCCATCTATCAATGCCAACATAAAGCTCCATTTCAACACCTGTGCTTAGAGCAAGTTCTTCAAATACATTTGGAACAACATGGATAACAGTCATTGAAGCCTTGTAATGAAGAGCAAGATCTATGGAATATTTCATGGCCTCTTTTGCCGGCTCGGAAAGATCTGTGGCATACAAAATTTTATTTATTTTTCCAGACATTTTTTTCTCCCTTATTAATTTAAGAGCCAATATATAAGTTTAAAAATTTTGTACTTGTTCAGCTGAAAATTTGAGAAAAATCAACTTGCCAAAAATACAGCAAAAGTTGGAATTTAAACTGAACATCTAAATAATTTTTTATATATCACTTTTAAAAAAAATATCTAACTAAAATATTTTATTGTGATCAATCAAAAAAATTTTTTAGACTAAGTGGTAAAAATTTCAGGCAGCTCATAAATTCCCTGCACATAAAATCGTATTCAAAGCGAGATATAACCTGAAATTTACCTGCTAAATTATAAAAAAATCATGGAAAAACTCTTACCTTTTGAATCACCAGAATTTAACAGGTAAATCATAATAAATACCGTTTGTATCATGATTTTCACTTATTCCTCTTATAAATAAATAATAAACCCCCCCAAATTTTTCTTCATAGGAATAATTGTTCCCTAATCTGGAACCAAGATATTTATCAAGTGCGCAGCTGTATATATAATATTGGAGAAAATATAAGGTTTCTGCAATTTCAGACTCAAGCCTTTCAGGATTATAATCAGAATATGAATATCCAAGATGATTTGATTTCCAGTCAATAATATAAAATTTACCGTCATGCTCAAAAACAAGATCTATAAACCCTTTCATAAATCCTGCTGCATCTCCGGGGGAAATTTTTTTAACCATTTTTTTAAAAAAAGGATTAAGTTGTGAATTTGAAAGATTAAATAAGAAATTACTTATTTCTTTTTCTCCAAGGGGATAATAAAATTCCATCTCCGGTAATTTTCTTTTATTTTCTATATCGCAAAGCTTAAAACCATTTAAAAGGTCTTTATTTAATACATTTTTGACCATTTCTGACACAGGCTTCAGCCATTTTTCATGATAATTGAAACTTTCCAGATTTAATCTCACAATATCTTCTATTTCAATATCTCCGGCCTGAAAATCAAGCTGTTCAAATATGGAATGAAAAAAAATACCTGCAAAAGCTCCTTTGGGGAATCCATGAATACCAAAGTTTGAATCTTCTCTAACAGAATTTTGTAAAATCCTTTTTTTATCGCTGTCAAATTTTTCATCAATCCAGCCGGATGAAACAAGGGAAGAAAAACTTGAAATTTTAAATTTATTTTTTATTTCACCTGTAAATTCACAAACTTTAAGCTCATGTTTATTTTCTTTGTATAAAAAATCACAAGAATTCAAATTTTCACAAGTGTCGTATTTTTCAACCCTGATATTTCCTCCTGATGATTTTTCAAGCTCATCAAGAATTTTTCCCATATCATCGCCAGAGGATGATTTTAAAATATAATCAGGAGATCTATAATTACTGCCAGACTTACTCTCATTCATAAAAAACCATGTTTTGTATTTTGCTCTGGTAACTGCGACATAAAAAAGCCTTAAATCTTCTGATAAAAGCTCCTCTTTCATAAGGTCTAAGGTCTTTTCATCCTTTACAGACTTCAGATCAAGTACAAGTTCGTAATCTGGTTTTCTGTGATATAATATCTCTGAAGCACCTGAATTATAAATCATAGGCTCTCTCTGGATAAAGCCGCAGAATACAATTGGAAATTCAAGTCCCTTACTTTTATGTACCGTAAGAATTTTTACCTTGTTTCTGTCACTTTCAAGACGAAGTTCATATTCTTTTGAAGATAAATTTTTATTATAAACATTATCTGCAAACCATTTTAAAAGAGAATCCTTTGACCTCCCTGCTCTGGTTTCCTCTTCATGGAGAATCTCAGAAAGATGGATAAGATTTGTAACCTTTCTTTCACCTGAATTTAATTTTAACTGCTTTTCAAGGATATTTTCCTCATAATAAAAATTATTTAACATCTCCATTATACCCTTTTCAGACCAGTCAAGATTAAACCTCCTGAATTTAAAAACTATTTCACTCCACTTATTATCATTTTCAATGAGTTCATTTATAAATGATGTCTGATATAAAAAAAGCTCACCTGTTAAAACCCATCTTATTTTTTTTTCATTATAACAATTATAAACACAATCAAGAAACTCCAGCAGAAAAAAAGCTTCTTCAGAATCAAAGACTGATTCCTCACTTGCAAGTACACAAGGAATATTATTATCTTCCAGTGTTTTTTTTATTTCCCGGCCCTGTTTATTTGACCTTACAAGGACTGCGATATCTTCAGGAGCTGCATTTTTATCACCAAGTTTATAAAGCCCCAAACTTCCATTTTTCAAAATCATTGATATTTCTGATTTTATATATTCAATTAAAAATTTGTGTGCATTACTATATTTTTTTGCCTCCCTGCCCTTTAAAAACACGATGTTTACAGATGAGGTCTTTTCATTATTTTCAATTACACAGCAGCTTTCATCCTTTGCAGGTAAAATTTTTTTAAAAGCTACATTTTCATAAATAAAAGGATTTTCTGAAAAAGAAAAAATATGGTTTACCCCATAAACCGAACCTGGAGAAGACCTGTAGTTTTTATCCAGAGTATAAACAAAATCTGCATTTTTCTTTGCCTTGAGATATGCAAAAAGATCTGCACCTCTGAATCTGTATATAGCCTGTTTTGGATCACCTATCAGAAAAAGTGGAACTTTGCCTGCAAAAATCTTTTGGAAAATATCATATTGAGTTGAATCCGTATCCTGAAATTCATCAATGAGAGCAGCCCTGTATCTTTTTCTTAAAATATCTGCGAGAATCATGCCCTTTTCTTTTTTAAGGCCATCTTTTACTTTTGTAATAAAATCATTGAAACCAAGCAGTCTAAACTGTGATTTTGCAAAACCAAGTTCTTTTCCGGTTTCTATGATTGCCTTTTTTTTAAACTGTGAAACAAATTTGCTTATATTTTGATCTGTTTCAAATGCTAAATTATAAAATTTTTCACCTTCATCAAAAAAAATATGTAAAGGCGGTTCCATATTTTTTTTTGTACCTTGTTTAATTCTGGAACTTCTAAAATACAAGAAAGGATTATTTCTATTATTTAATTTTTCTTTTATAAACAAATAGGGAGGATTTCTGTCTGCTGAAAAAAGATAATCAAGAGATTGTGATCTTGATTCAATATATGAATATTTATATTTGTTTTTATTTAGAGATTCATTATTAAAAAAAAGATTTTTTATATTATCTCTTTCCTCAAACCACAAAGCGGACAGTTTTTCCTGTGCATAAAAAAATTCTTTTAAACACAGGGAAATATCAATATCAAAAATGTCTGCTTCTATTGTGATATTTTCATATTTAAGATAATTTCTGCATAAATCACAAATATATTCAGGATAAAGATTCATTGAGTGGATAATTTCCGCCTCTTCAGATGATGCTGTTTTCATATATTTTCTATAAAAATCATCAGCACTCTGCCCGATTAAAAGCTCTTCATCTGTAATTATTTCAGAATCAAAAAAATTCCTGGTTTCAAAGGCATTCTCAATTAATACACGATAGCAGAATCCATGAATTGTAAACACAGGTGCAAGGTCAAAAGCTCTTATTGCATTTATTATTTTTTCCTTGCCCCGGGGAAAATCATTGACTATTTTTTTAACAAAAAAATCTTCTATTTCATTTTCATTTCCATGCTCTTTTTTCTCATAACCTTTTAAAACATCCCTTAACCTGTCAAAAATTCTGCCCTTTAATTCAGATGCAGCAGCTTCTGTAAATGTAACAACAAGAATCTGATCTACTCCAAGATTTTCCTTTAAAACAAGCATTAAAAAAAGGGATGTTATTGTATATGTTTTTCCAGTGCCGGCACTGGCCTCCAAAAGGGTTGTCTTTTTTTGAAAATCACTGAATATATCAAAGGTTTTCATATTTATTATCCATGATTTAAAAAAATTTATTTTTAATATATTTCAAGATGTTGAACCAAAGGCAGAAATATTTTTTCAGAGATATCTATAAATTCTTCATTTAAAAACAATTTGCCTCTGAAAGTTCTGTTAATCAGGGAATAATCTATAAAAGAACCCTCTTTCTGGAGTTCCTTTTCAATTTTTTTAAAAGCAGTATCCCTTGCCTCGTCATCAATACAAAAATCTCTGTTATCTGGACAGAGAAAAGAACAATATTTTAAAGAAAGAGCTGGGTGAAATCTTAAAGGCTTTATTTTTCCTGACTCATACAAAGATGAAATATCTGCAAGTCTTTCTTCCCAATCATAATTTTTTTTAAAACCCTTTATTAAAACCCTCTCTTTTTCAATTCCGGCAACAGAACTCCCCTCAAAAAAATTTTTATCAAGAGAAGATGCAAAAAGATTCTTTATCCAAAGTTCCACAAGGTCTACAGGCCTTACCATCCCGTATCTGTATAAAAATAGTCTTTTATTATAAAGAGTTATATCTCCTTTTAAATTAAGAGCTCCTGCTTTTAGTTCAATTGATATTTTTTTATCTTTCTTAAGATAATTTTCAATTTTCTGGCTGAAAATCGAAAGCTTTTTTTTTAAACGACCAATATAAATTTTACCTGTCTGCCCAAAGGGAATCATGTTCCGGCTTTTAAGAAACATATCAATTTTATCTTCTGATTCATGGCTTATCATAAGCTTTAAAATTTCATCTGCAATAAAGTAATTTTCAAGCCCGTCAGGATTAAACATTTCCCTGTCATTTAAAGACCTGTATGAAAAAGTCGAATCCATCTGATTAAAATTTAAATAATATTTCTGGGGATTTTTAAAAAAAGATATAATTTCTGAAAGGTTTAAAGTGGGTTCTGATTCATTATTTTGTTCTATTTTTTCATCAAAGAAACAAATATCCAATGAATCTTTACCTTCTTGTCCAGAATCACAAAAATTTTTGAATCTTTTTGAAAATGAAAACAATTTATTTTCAAAGTCAGCCTTTCTGGAATCATCATATAAAAAATAATCCACAGAAAAAGCCTGAGCCTTATGCTCCCTTAAAAGCCTTTTTTTAATACTTATCCCTTCACTGCCTGTTAATTTAAAATTTTCCTCTATATAATCTGCAAACTCTGAGACCACAACTGAAGGAGAAATTATTGAATCTGTTTTATAATCTTTTCCTGTATAACTTATATAAAAATATTTTCCTGCAGAAATAAGAGCTTCAAGAAAAATATATTTATCATCATCACGAATATTTCTGTCCCCTTTTCTCCCATGTTTCATTATAAGGTCAAATTCAGGGGTAAAATACTGCCTTGGAAAATCAGATTCATTCATTCCGCAAAGGGCAATCATCTTAAAAGGAATACTTCTCATTGGAAGCATTGCACAAAATGTTATTCTGCCGTCAAGAAAGCCTGAATGCCCTGATGAAGAATTGAGAAGTTTTTTTACTCTTTCAAAAATAACTGAAAAGGAAACCTTCATTTTAAAAGATGTATCGTCTGCCTCTGCCTTGACGCTTCTTAACAGATCTTTAAGATTTATTACTGAAAATTCAAACTCAGAATCAAAACATAAAAAATCATCTATTATCTCAAAAAAAAGATCTATCCACTCCACTACACAATAATCTTTTTCAATTTTCCTGTAACAGGTTTCAAGCTTTACATAAAAAGATATAAATCCTGATATAAGGTCAATTTCTCCTGTTTCTATTTCTTTTAAAGGAAGAACTCCGTTAAAAAAAATCAGGTCTGATGGATTTACAGCCTGACCTGACACAATGGAATCCATACCTTTTTTCCAGGTACCTGTATCATCTTTGGGAAGGTCAAATTTTTCCTTAAAATTTTCATCAAGCCCCCATGAAATTCCAAGTTGAAAAACCCAGTTTCTTATTGTTTCAAGATCTTCTTCCCTTAGTCCAAAATTTTTATATATTATTTCCTCTTCAAAAAGCCCTGTTACAAGAGATGCCTCAAATCGGGATTTGAAAATATTTAATATTTTAAGAAAAGCTTTTGCACCACTGTTTTCAGATTTTATCTGCTTGTCTGCTATTGAAAAAGGAATTTTTTTATTATTAAGGGGTCTTGAAAAAACAGAGCTTATATATGGAGCATATCTTTCAATATCTGGAATCATCACAAGAATATCACCAAAATTCATATCATTATCATTTTCAAGAATCATAAGTATATTATCACGCAAAACTTCCATTTCACGCATTGGCCCATGGCAGGAGTGAATCCTTACTGAAAAATCATTGTAATCAATTTCCTTTTTTTCATTATAGTCTTTCAAATTCAATATACAATTTTGAATGGAACCAAGAAGCTGGTTTTCTGAAGAGCCCTCAAAATAATCTTCTATAAGATTCATTGGATATTCATTTATCTTATCAAAAAAAATTTTTCCAGAGTTTCCAAATGAGGCAAGAAGTTTATTCCCTGAGCGAAGATAAAGACTGTTTTCTGCTTTAGACTTTCTTTTAATTACAGCTATTGATTTTTCAGATTCAATATCACCCCAGTATTCCCTGCATGGATTTAAAAGATAAATATCTATTGCTGTTTTTAGTGAAAAAAAACTGAAACTCTCAAGATATTTTTCAGGCAGTGAAAAAATACCAAAAACTGAAATTCTTACAGGCAAGTCTTCCAGAACAGATGGATTTTTTAAATATTCCTTTTTTATTTTTTCAATCAGGCCAATATTGTGCTCAAGATTTATTCTTTTCTTGAGATTTTTCCACAAAATCTTCTGCCAATGCTCCAGGCTGTCATCTTGCTCCCACTCAAGAATCCAGTCTGGACGAAATATCTGATATTGATGAAAAACCTCAGATATTTTAACAGACAATTGATAAAGCTTTTCCATTTTTATACCGTCAGGCCCTTCCAAATATGAAAAAACCGGATCAAATAAAGAATTATCTTTAAATTCTGTAATTATTTCCATAATTGGAAAAGCATATTTTTCTACTTCATATTTCCATATTCTGGAATTATCAAAATTTATTTTTTCAAGGCAATAATCAATGGCAGGGCCGGGATACAAAAAATCAATATTTGCAGAAATACCTGTTTTCTCTGCAAGCCCAAGGCTTAAAAACTTTTCCATACCCTTGCTTTGTACAACAATGATTTCTTTGTCAAAAGGCGGTAAAAATTTTTCCCCAAGCCGAACAGCCAGTCTTTCAAGTAATATTTCAAGTCTGTTTGAGGTAAAAAGATTAAAATCGTACATATGACCTTCTTTAAAAAAACATAATTTTCTATTTAACTATTCAGCTAAAAAACTGAAAAAAAATCCAGCAGCCGTTCCAGTTTAAACTGAACAGTTCCTTTTTATTAATTAAAAAAAAGAAAGGATCATATTACAGTATAAGAACAATGGTATAAAGTTTTTTATTTCATGAAGGTATAACCGCCTGCCTGATGGGCTTCTACTCTTTCGGCAATAATATCTCTTACATATGCTCCTGCTTCTTCAACTTCCATATTATTTATTTTCTCAAAAGGTATGGGCTCAAGTATCTCAATATTAATATTATGAACACGGCGGTAATTTATACTATACTTTGGAAGAGCATTGCCGGTTCCATTTATAACAACAGGAAGGATTGGAAGGCCAAGCTCTTTTGCTAAAATAAAAGCTCCTGGTTTAAAAGGTCTTAAAATTCCTGTTTCAGATCTTGTTCCCTCAGCAAAAATAAATACAGAACTTCCGCTTTTAAGAGTTTTTCTGGCGTCAACCATCATTTCAGCAATACTTTTTTTGTCTCCTCTTTTAAGCTTGATGTATTTATTCAACCTCATATTCCATCCGATAAGGGGGAGATTGAATACTTCAATTTTGGAAACCCATTTAAAATGAAAAAAGGATGTAAAAACAAGAAGAATATCCAGTTGGGACTGATGATTTGAAACAACAACATAGGTTTTATCTCTTTCTATATTTTCCCTTCCTTTAACACTGCTTTTCCAGCATTTCATCATCCATATATAAGAACTCCCCCAAAAGCAGGTATATAGATGAAGTATTCTAAGTTTTGGATCAAACCATTGTGTTGAAATTCTTAAAACAAGAGCCCCTATAAAGAAAATTATGGAGCTGAACCCTACTATTGCAAAAAAGAAACCCGCAACAATTTTTCTTCCCATATTCAAATTCATTCTCCTGTTTTTTAATTTATCTTCCTGTTTTTTTGATATAAACTAAATTCCAATTTTTCAACTTTTTTTAAATCAAATTTTATTTTAAATTAAAAATCAATGTTTATATAAAACAACACTGATTTTTAAAAGCTGTCAAAAAAAATATCTGCAAATTTAAGAAATATATCAAGAATTTTATAGCTTTCCATCATGATTTCATGGCGGGCATCTGGTATTTCAAGACAGTCATATGAAATATATTTACAGGCATTGACTATTTTTTTTATGCTGACAACCCTGTCAGAAGAACCATAAACAATTGCGGTTTTTACATTATTATTCATAGAATTAATATTTTTATCAATAAAAGACATGGACTTAAAGGCATTATACAACCAAAAATAAGTGGGACCTCCTATTGCAATATTTCGATTTTTTTTTATGAAATCAAGATTTTCATCAAATTTTTCACGATTTGATGTAAGAGCATTACCTTTAAAATTAAGTTCCTTGTATTTGCCTGTTCCAATAACATATTTTTTACCAAATCCAAATTTAACAGCTTTTTCTGCAATAAAACCAGCCCCGGATTGGGGTAAAGGAAAAGTATTTATTCCAAGCATTGGTGAACAAAACAATATTTTATTAAAAATCGGGTTTTCTTTTTCTATTATATATCTAAACAGATTATGCCCACCCATTGAATGAGCTATCCCATATATTTCAAATGAGTTTGAAAAAGGAGCAACAATTTCTTTAAAAAAAATATCAATATCTTTTTGATAGTCTTTAAAATCTGAAACATATCCCTTATCAGGGTCACCAAGTTCTCTTACAGAGCCGCCCTGCCCCCTCCAGTCCATCAAAAAAACAAGAAAATCTTTTTTTATATAATAATCTGCAATATGCATATATTTTTCCAGATATTCAGCCCTGCCCTGAAAAATTATAAGTATTTTTTTATATTCCCCATTCCCATGGTAAGAATACTTTATATTCTTATTGTCAAATGAACTGAAAAAACCTGTTTTACTGATTTCATATTTATTCATAATAAAATCTCCACAAAAGTTTTTATTGCCTAAATTTTATATTCTGTTACTTTACACTCTAAAAATTTATGGGGCAACAAATGAAAAAAACACATTCCCACAATTTCGTGGAAAATTATGAGGAACCTTCTTTCGGACTTTCCAGAAAACTTGATGAAGAAGCTTTGCAATATTATCTTCAAAAATTATCAGATGATGAGTTTATGGAAATACTTCTTCCCAAACTTGAAGATAAGGAACTCGAATATCTTCACAATATTATTTTTACACTTTTGAAAAACCATATTTCAGACGATGAATATCATAAATATTTTTTAAAAGATGACACCCATGGCTAATAATCTTTTATCTGAAAAAGAACTTGAAAATTATGCAAAAATTTTAGTTTGGGGCCTTTCAAAAGCAAGAAAAAAACCAATTGAAAAAAATTCTTTTATAGAAATAAAATACAGCCATGAGGCAGAACCACTTGCAGAAAAATTATATTCATACCTTCTTGAAATGAATATAAACCCCTTGCCAAAGCAATTGAAAGGTCCTGCCATGGAAAAAATATTTTACAGCCGTTCAAATGATGAACAATTAATGGCAATACAACCTGGTTTAAATGAATATTTTTCAAACATAGCAGGAAGTATAACCTTGATTGCACCTTCATCATTAACTCATCTTCTGGACGTAAAATCAGAAAATATAAACAAATATTTAAAATCCAGGTCTGAAATAAAAAATATTCTTTCTGCAAGAGAAGAACAGGGAGACTATTCATGGACATTGTGTATTTATCCCACAAAAGCTCTGGCAGATGCAGCAGGAATGACTATTGAAAATTATGCTGATAAAATATCTGAGGCATGTTTTCTCAAAGAAAAAAATCCTGTTGAATTATGGGAAAAACTAAGCAAAAAATCATCAATTTTAAAATCAAGGCTTATGGCCCTTGAAATAGATTCTTTCCATATAGAATCTGAAAATACAGATCTTATCATTAAAAATGGTAAAAAAAGAAAATGGCTTGGAATTTCAGGAAGAAATATCCCAAGTTTTGAAATTTTTATTTCTCCTGATTATAGAGAAACATCAGGTATTTATTATGCAGATCAGCCTTCTTACAGAAACGGAAATATAGTTGAATCAGTAAAACTTGAGTTCAAAAAAGGAGAAGTCATATCTGCCAGTGCCATGAAAGGAGAAAATTACCTGAAAAAAACAATTTCTGTTGATAAGGGAGCTTCAAGAATTGGAGAATTTTCCATGACAGATAAAAATTTCTCAAAAATAAACTCTTTTATGGCAAACACCCTCTATGATGAAAATTATGGAGGTCAATGGGGAAATATTCATATAGCTCTTGGTTCTTCATATTCAAACAGCTATTCAGGAGATGCAAAGGATTTAAATAACCTTGAGAAAAAAAATCTTGGATTCAACACTTCCGCAATACACTGGGATCTTGTAAATACAGAAAAAAAAATTGTTACAGCAACTTTAAAAAACGGCAGAAAACAAATCATATATAAAAACGGTGAATTTATTTTATAGCAAAAATATCAAACTCTAATCTCAAATTAAAGCAGAAACAAAATTTATTTTATTGGCCAGAATTTTTATTTTTTAGTGACTATTGAGCTAAAAAATGAATGCTGTATTTTTTCTGAGCCGGTTTTCAGGAGATAGTTTTTTATCTACTGCCTGGGAGCAAAGCGAAAATGGGACTCGGAAAAAATAAAGCATCCTTATCCAGTTTAAACTGAACAATTACTTTTTTTCTTCTTTTTTCTGGTAAAGACGATGGATTGTCTGTGCATGCCAGCGCCCTTTATTTGAAAAGGTGGGATACTTTTTCGAGTCAAGATATACGGCAATATCTTCATATGTAGAACCATTTTTACGCATATCAAAAATAATCCCCATAATCCTGTCTTTTTCTTCTTCTGTAATTTTTTTTGTTTTTTTAAAATCATTGGTATTCTCGCCGCTGTCAACTTCCAATCCAAACCTTTCAGCAAGAATCTCCATTGATTTTCCAAGGGACTCAAAAACAATATTTCTCTTTTCTTCAACAGCGACAAAACGCTCCATAAGTTTGGCAAAATTATCATTGGAAGTAATAACCGAATTCATGAGTTTTTTAAATTCTGGAATAATTTCAATAAGTTTCTTAAGAAGTATTTCTGTATCTGCATTGCCTTTTTGAGATGAGGACTTTGATCTTCTGTCTGGATGAGGATAGGAAGACCTGTTGGAAGCTTCCACATAAGAGCCTGGAAACCTGTCTTTTTGCTGGCGTCTTAAATTTCTTAAAAAATCATTCATTCAGAGACCTCTTAATTTCAATAAACAAAAGTAAAACACTTTAGATCGCAGTTCAAGCAGAACATATTGCTGCAACTTCAATTATTATGACTTTAAAACCATTTTTACACAGATTGTAAATTTATTTAAAATATTATACCATCATGAAAAAGAGTGTCAAATGAATTTATTCTTATATCTTTTATAATTATTTACACTTGCAATTTAATTTTTTTTATCGGAAAAGAACTCTACACAAAGTTATTATTCATGAAAGGTCAAAAATATGATTTTGATAATAGATTTTGGTTCACAATTTAACCAGCTTATTGCAAGAAGAGTAAGGGAACATAATGTTTATTGTATAATCGAACCACCTTCTTTCACACTGGAAGATATAAAAAGAGCAAATCCTGAAGGTATTATTTTATCAGGAAGCCCTGCAAGTATTTATGATGATAATTCTCCTGAAACAGACCCTGAGATTTTCAATCTTGGAATCCCTGTTCTGGGTATTTGTTATGGAATGCATTTTATGACCGAAAAACTTGGCGGTAAAGTAGAACACAGCGAAAAAAGAGAATATGGTTTTGCAAGGATTGATATAAAAAATAATTCAAACATATTTAAGGATATTCAGGACAAAACCGTCTGGATGAGCCATGGTGATTCCGTAATCAGACTTCCCGAAGGTTTTGAGATAAGTGCTTCAACGCAAAACACTGAAATTGCTGCCATTGAAAATATTCAAAAAAATTTCTATGCCCTCCAGTTTCACCCTGAAGTTGTTCATTCTGTGGAAGGAACAAAAATGATTGACAATTTCATATCAATCTGCGGATGCAAAAAAAACTGGACAATGGAATCCTTTGCAAAATCATCTATTAAAGAAATAAAAAAAATTGTAGGGGATAAAAAAGTAATACTGGGATTAAGCGGAGGTGTTGATTCTTCTGTTGCAGCAGTTCTTATCCACAAGGCAATAGGTAAAAACCTCCAATGTATTTTTGTAGATAATGGTCTTTTGCGTAAAGATGAAAAAAGTGTCATTCAGGATGTATTATCGAGAAATCTTAATGTAAATATAAATTTTACAGATGCCTCACAACGGTTTTTATCCGCCCTTGAAAAAATAACAGATCCTGAAAAAAAGAGGCAGATAATCGGAAATCTTTTCATTGAAGTTTTCGAAGAAAGTGCAAAAAAAATTGATGGAGCATCTTTTCTTGCACAGGGGACATTATACCCTGATGTAATAGAATCAAAATCTGCCTTTGGAGGCCCTTCCGCTGTTATAAAATCCCATCATAATGTTGGAGGACTGCCTGAAAAAATGGAACTTGATCTGCTTGAACCTCTTTTGTATCTTTTCAAGGATGAAGTAAGGGCTCTTGGCTCAGCACTTGGACTTACAGATGAAATTGTATGGAGACAGCCTTTTCCAGGCCCTGGTCTTGCAATAAGAATTCTTGGAGAAATAACTAAAAAGAGACTGGATATATTAAGAAATGCGGATTACATTTTAAGAGAAGAAATAAAAGAAGCAGGATATTATAAAAAATTATGGCAGGCTTTTGTTGTTCTGCTCCCTGTAAAAACAGTAGGTGTTATGGGAGATAAAAGAACATACGAAAATACTGCGGTAATAAGAGCTGTTGAAAGTAAAGATGCAATGACGGCAGACTGGGCAAAACTGCCATATGAACTTCTTGGAAAAATTTCAAACAGAATAATAAATGAAGTAAGGGGAATAAACAGGGTGGCATATGATATAAGCTCCAAACCCCCTGCAACCATAGAATGGGAATAATTTTTATTTTTGCATATAAAGATATCTTCTGAAATTTGTAGAATATTGCAAATCATGGGGAAATAATTTAAATTTGCCTGAAGCATTTAAGCTCGTTTTAACACGAATCACATCCTGTTGTCTGATGATGATGCCCCTTTTAATATTTGAACTGCCCCACAGTTTCGTTCAAAGCCTCTGCCAATTGTTTGAGCCGGGATGCACTGGCATTGATTTGGGATCCATTTTCAGAAATTTCCTTAACTGAGGTGTTGACCTCTGCAATATTTGTTGCAATCTCATTGGCACCCTGGGCACTTTGGCTTACATTGTCTGTGACATTCTGAATTCCCAATGCTGCCTGGGTGATATTACCGGAAATCTCTTTCGTAGTTGCGGACTGCTGTTCAACTGCCTCAGCCACGGCACCCACCAGTTCATTGACACTGGTAGTAGCATCACTGATTTCCTGGATTTCTGAAACTGTCTGGCGAGTTGAATCCTGGATATTTTCAATTTTTCCCTTTATTTCAAGGGTGGCTTCCGCTGTCTGACGTGCCAGCTCTTTTATTTCTCCTGCAACTACTGCAAAACCTTTACCTGCCTCCCCGGCCCGTGCCGCCTCAATTGTGGCGTTCAGGGCCAAAAGATTGGTCTGTTCGGAAATATCAGTTATGGTCTCAATAACCTGGCTGATTTCCTGGGCTGCTTTTTTGAGCAGATCAATGTTGCCAGCGGCTTTTTGGGTTCTTGAAACGGTCTGATTGCTTGTCTCTTTTGTCTTTTCAGTATTTTTTGCAATTTCATTGATGGTGGCGGTCATTTCTTCGACCGCTGAAGAGACCATGTTAATATTATTTGAAAACTCTTCCACGGAAGCCGCCACTGAAACCATATTTGCTTTCATCTCCTCTGCCGCGGCCAGTACGGAATCGGAACTGATCGTCATCTTTCGGGTACCTTCGAACATCTGCCCGGAAATACCCAGAAGATCTTTTGAAGAGTCTGTAAGTCTTTCCGAATTTCCCGCAATGTTGGCAATAATTTCCTGCAATTTTTCAACAAAGGAGTTGAACCATCGAGCCAGGCTTCCGACTTCGTCCTTTGATTTTACTTCAAGCCGTCTGGTCAGATCCCCTTCTCCCCTGGCCGCATCTTTAAGACCCTTTTCCACCTGACCAATTGGTCTGGCCACCGAGGTAGTGATAATCCAAAGAATCAGAATCGCTGCTACAAGCACCAGGGCAGAGACCATAAGGCTCATACGACCCATGGCAGTGACCTGCGCAAAAACCTCCTCTCTGACAGCCGAAACCACCACGATGCAGTCAAGTTCTCTAATGGTATCAAAAACGGCCAGCCTGTCAATCCCCTCAAGGGAATATTCAATCATGCCTTTTTTCATGGAGATCATCTGCTTACCAAAATCAAACCGGGAAAAATCCAGTTTATAAATCTGGGATTTATCAGGATAGGCCAGGACCATCCCTTTGGTGTCCATGAGATAAGCATAGCCATTTTCTCCGACCTTGATGGAGCTGATGAACTTTTTTGTGAAAGCATCCAGGCTCACCACGCTCATCAGTATGCCCTGGGAGGTACCATTTTCAATTATGGGCGCAGCAATGATAATAACCGGCTGGCCTGTAACTTTGCTTTTCAATACAGGGGTGATGTTAAGTTTTCCCTGCATGGCTATCTTGAAATACTTTCTTTCTTTAATATTGACCTTTCCAATTATACCGGCGTCAGCAGATGCAATCAGTTCACCTTTTCCATCTGCCAGGTTAATGGCTTCATAATATCCGTATTTTTCCACCAGTGCAGCAAGTCTTCGGGATGAAAAATTCCTTGCCTCCTTATCAATAAAAGAGTCTTTTAAAGCGGTATGAAATGTTTTTTCCCCACTCCAGGTATCAAGATCCAGCTTACGGTAATTGATCCAGGTCTTCATAGTTGAAACAACTGTTTGTTCCGATTGGAAAATCTGAGCCTTGATAAGGGATTCAAACCCTTTTCTGGATTTGGTGAAAGAAACAATGGCTTGGACCCCTAAGCCCAGTACTATTAAGGCCAGCATGGGGATCAAAAACTTGAGCTTAATAGATTTCACGGTTTATTCTCCTGTATTGAAATATGAAGGAATTACCAAAAATTTGAACAATACAGATACCTTATTTTTATTTTCCTTAGTTCCTGATTTTAATGTCAATGAGTCATATTGTCAAGTTGTCCGAAAAATTTTGTTAGCAACAAATAAACTGTACTAATCCAAATTTATCACGAGGTTTTTATTTAAGCTAAATTCATTTAGAATCTGGCATATTTTTATTTTTGAAAGGTAAAAATCACCTTTTTGTAAACGTGCCCATTGCTTTCAACCCAATTTTTCATCAAAAAACCGATGCCGCCACCAACTATTATCTAAGTCCCAGGCCAGGCACAACAAATATGTGTGACAATTCTTTCAAGCTCTTCAACTGTAACTGCAGCAGCATCGTTACTTGCTGTTCGGAGACCATCACTTTTACACCCAGATGGTTTTCAATTTTATAAAAATTTTTTACACTATATAAATTTGCAAGATGGGAGGATACAGATTATGGTATTTTCCTCATTTTCCATCTGTAATGGAAAGAACTTGACAGATCTGAAACCCCATAGTATCGGCATATTAAAAATTTTCTATCTTAAAAACACAGATTTTAAAAATTTGGGGTGTATTTTTTTCAGGTAATATCCAATGACTTCAAAATATTTCAAATATGGACAAAAAGAGCTGAATCATCTGAAATCAAAAGATAAAAAGCTTGCAGAAATTATTGATAAAATCGGCATGATAGAAAGAGAAGTAATTCCAGATTTGTTTGAAGGATTGATACACACAATTATTGGACAGCAGATTTCTACAAAAGCCGCTGCAAGCATATGGAAAAAAATGAAAAGTTCTATTCCTGATTTAACTCCTGAAATTATTGCAGAATACAAACCTGAAAAGCTTCAAAAAATCGGAATATCATTTCGTAAAGTTGAATATATGCAGTCTGCCTGTGAAAAAATATTGAATAAAAGCCTTAATCTTTATGATCTAAAAGATATGAACGATAAAAAAGTATGTACTGAATTAACAAAACTTCGGGGAATTGGTGTGTGGTCGGCAGAAATGATTATGATTTTTTCCATGCAGAGACAAAATATACTGAGTTATGGAGATCTGGGAATCCATCGAGGCCTTCGTATGCTCTATCATCACAGAAGTATCAATACCGCTCATTTCAAAAAATACTGGTGCAGATACAGCCCTTACTCCTCAGTGGCAAGCCTGTATTTGTGGGAAATAGCTGGGGGTGCTGTTCCTGAAATGAAAGATTATGCACCAAAGCAGACAAAAAGAAAATAATGTTAAAATCTCCTGCTTATAAAATATTTTTCAAATATACCATCCCCACAATAATAGGTTTTTTATCCATTTCATCAGCCTCAGTTATAGATGGCTATTTTATAGGGAATTATACTGGCAGTATTGGACTGGCGGCTGTTAATATTTCCTATCCAATCATGACTGTTTTATTTGGACTGACTTTTACCTTTGCTGTTGGAAGTTCAGTTATGGTTGGAGCTCTTATGGGACAGGGACAAAAAAAAGAAGCTTCAAATGTTTTTACAAAGTCTGTTATTTCAGCATCCTTAATAAGCACAGTTCTTTGTATTTTTCTTTTGGGAGTTGTTGGAACTATTTTAAATTTATTAGATGTTTCAGGTGAATTAAAAGAAAAAACCTTGGTTTATCTGAGTGTGCTTTTACATTTTTTCCCTTTTTTCATGACAGGTTTTGTTATGAATTATTTTGTAAGAGTTGACCAACATCCAAATCTTTCATCCTTTGCATTACTGATGAGTTCTATTGTAAACATAGGTTTTGATTATCTTTTTATAGTGAAATTAAACTATGGAATCCGTGGTGCTGCTTATGCAACCGGTTTATGTTATATGTCTATATTTTGCCTGATGTTGCCTAATTTTTTAAGAAAAAAATCATCATTTGGATTTGTAAAGCCTCAAGGAAGCTGGATATGTGTAATTAATGCTGCAAAAAACGGGGTATCAGAATTTGTAAACGAATCATCCATTGGAGTTACCATATTAATTTTTAATTTTATAATGCTTAAAAATTTTGGCCATTCAGGAGTCGCATCATATACTATAATAGGATATTTCATAATGGCCAGTTCCATGATAAGCTTTGCTGTTTCAGATGGTTTACAGCCAGTAATCAGCACAAATTTTGGTGCTTCAAATTACCGGCGGATAAAAAAATTTTTAAAACTTGGATTTATATCTATTTTATGCATCGAAATCAGTTTAACCCTTGTGGTTGTTGTATTTCCTGATTCCATAATAAATATTTTTCTGAACAAATCAGAATTTCAAACTAAAAAAATCTCAGTGGAATTTATATCTTACACATGGCCGGCATTTGTGTTTGCAGGCTTGAATATATTAATAACATCATATCTTACATCAATACAAAAACCTTTTTATTCATTTATTACAGCAATACTGAGAAGCCTTTTGCTTCCTGTTTTATTTATAATTATACTGCCTTTTATTTTTGGTAATTCAGGTATTTTTGCAGCTATAAGTGTTTCAGAATTTATAACTTTTTTAATAGCAGCAAATATTTTTATGAAAAATATAAGATGAGATATTATTTCAATTTTCCAGAGAAACCTCTATATAAAGCTCGCCGTTCTCCGATTCAAGAGGTATAGACATAAAGGGCCTGTCTTCAAGACTTGGAAGAAAATGCTCGTCTCCATCCTTTATCCCATGGGATTCAAGGGAAATTTTAAAGCCTTTTTCAACAAATTTATTTGTTGCCTGCCCACAAATCATGTTTATAATTTCTCCAACTGCATCCTTTACATCATTATTTAATTCATCAATTTCCTCTCCAAACATATTTGAAACAATTTTTAATATAATTTCTTTTGAAAAAGTAATTGAAACAAAACCTTTTACATCTCCAGATAATTCTATAATTCCGCTTAAAGGGCCTCTTGAAAAAGAAGATGTTTTAAGTAAAGGTCTCGTAAGAGATGCTTCAAATTGAGCTGTGGTACTAATCACATAAATAAGAGTTTCTATAAATGGATTGATATAATCAGCTTTCATCCAATAATCCTGAAAAATTAAGTATTTATTTTAAAAAAACTATTTTTTGTGATAAACTTGAGTTTAAATTACCCCAAAATCAAAAGAGATTCAAGAACTCTTTTTGATTATTAAAAAAGATATTTAAAAGGACAACAAAATGAAAAGTTCAAATAAAAAACATCCTTTTATATCCGACCTTTCACAGGGAAGACTTAAAAAAGGAAAAATAGTTTCAGCAAGAGAAGCCGTAGATCTTATACAAAATAATGATACCATTGCAGCAAGCGGATTTGTGGGTACTGGAATCCCTGAAAAAATACTTATTGAACTTGAAAATAAATATCTCAATGAAAAAACACCCCGTGATCTTACCTTAATATATACAGCAGGGATTGGAGACAGGCAGGACAAGGGTATGAACCGATTTGGCCATGAAGGATTACTAAAAAGAGTAATTGGAGGACATTGGGGACTTGTCCCAAAATTATCAAAACTTGCAATGGAGGAAAAAATACAGGCATATAATCTTCCACAGGGAGTTATATCCCATATGTACAGGGATTCAGCAGCAAACAAACCAAGAACAATTACTTCTGTAGGTATTGGAACCTTTGTTGATCCAAGAATTGAAGGAGGTAAAGTCAACAAAATGACAAAAGAAGAAATTGTAACTCTTTTAAATTTTGATGGTAAAGAATATCTTGCATATAAAACATTTCCCCTGAATATTGTAATTATAAGGGGAACTACAGCTGATACAAACGGAAATATTTCCATGGAAAAGGAAGCCTTAACCCTTGAATCCCTTTCAATGGCAATGGCTGCAAGAAATGCCGGTGGTCTTGTTATTGCACAGGTTGAAAGAATTGCACAAAAAAATTCACTCCATCCTCAAAGAGTTAAAATACCCGGAATACTTGTTGACTGTATTGTTAAATCAGAACCTGAATTTCACAAACAGACAGTAATAACAGATTATAAACCCGAATATTCAGGAGAAACAAGAGTACCTGTAAATACTATTGAACCTCTTGAAATGGACGAAAGAAAAATCATTGCAAGAAGAGCTGCTTTTGAACTTGCTGCAAACTCTGTTGTAAATCTTGGAATCGGTATGCCGGAAGGTGTTGCAAATATAGCAAATGAAGAAAAAATACTTGATTTACTCACACTTACCGCAGAGCCGGGTGTTATAGGGGGCATACCCTCTGGAGGACTTGATTTTGGTACAGCAACAAATACAGAAGCAATAATTGATCAGCCTTACCAGTTTGACTTTTATGATGGAGGCGGCCTTGATCTTGCTTTTCTTGGAATGGCAGAAGCTGATAAAAAAGGGAATGTTAATGTCAGCAGATACGCAGGAAAACTTATTGGGTGCGGCGGCTTTATAAATATTACTCAAAATGCAAAAAAAGTGATTTATCTTGGCACTTTTACTGCAGGAGGCCTGAAAGTAAAAGCAGAAAACGGAAAGCTTGAAATAATCAACGAAGGTAAATTACCCAAATTCAAGGAAGAAGTTGAACAGATTACTTTTTCAGGAGAACTGGCTGCCAGCAAAAATAAATCTGTTCTCTACATAACAGAAAGAGCTGTTTTTTCTCTTTCAAAAGATGGCCTGATTCTTGAAGAATTTGCTCCCGGAATAGATCCTGAAAAGGATATTTTTCCGCTTATGGATTTTAAACCCGGTATTTCCAAAAATCTTAAAAAAATGGATAAAAGAATTTTTAACCATGAACCAATGGATATTAAAACAGATATTCTTTCCATACCAATTGAATCAAGGCTTTTGCTTAATCGTGAGAATTTAAGATTTTTTGTTAATTTTGAAGGCTTTTCAGTAAAAGACTCAAAAACAATTCAGGAAATAAAAACAAAAGTGGAAAATATTCTTGTGCCTTTTGGAAAAAAAGTTTCCACTATTGTAAACTACGATAATTTCTATATAAATCCTGATATAGTTGATGAATATACTGAAATGGTTAAATATCTTGTTCAAAATTACTATACCGGGGTAACAAGATATACAACCGGTGCATTTTTAAGAATGAAACTTGGAGATGCCTTTGCTCAAAGAAGTGTTGCCCCGCATATTTATGAAAGCAGAAATGAAGCAGAAAATATGCTTTCAAAAATAATATAAAGGTTGTAATTGTTCAGCTAAAAAACCGGGGAAAAAGGCAAAACTAACAGGTGTGACACTTTAACTGTAACTGCGGCAGCATAGTTATTTGCTGGCCGCAGACAGCGTAAAGGAAAATATCATCGCAAAAAATGAGTTATTAAACCCTTTTTAAAAATGTCTTTAAAATCTGATTTTCGCCTTTTCTTATTCTCCCCTCTGCCGTTATTTTTATTTCCGTCTTTAACAAAAAAATATTTCAATTTAATCAGAAAATGAACAAATACACCCTGCCATAAGAATCTGCAGTGAAGCGAATCTCTCAGGCTTTTCTGTCAAGGCTTCTGCACCTTCGAAATATTGACTATTCTGATACGCTCCTTCACTGTTTTTAGGGAACCCGGCCAATATCGAGCTGCGCTGGCCCAAAGGGAGATTCGATACTTCGGGAAACAACAGATTGAAATCCTGCCTGGGACATGGCCTGGGCGATGCTGCCTGCTTCCAGGTAAAAATCGTTGCCTGCAAGGGCCATGGGCAGATATCGCCGTACCGAAACCGCCGGGCCGGCGCCATCCGGGTTCAACTGGTCGTGAAGGCTGACGCAGATACCGCCCGGAGCCAGGGCCTTGCATATCTTTCCCATTATCTGTTCCAGGAAGGCCTTGGAAAAATTCAAGGTGCCTGTGGCCAGTACCATATCGTATCCGCAGCCCAGATCGTCCCTGGTAAAGTCGCCGGACAAGGTGGTGACCCGATCCGCCATCCCATACTCCTCAATATACCTATCGGCATATTTTGTCACCGCAGGAAAATCAAACACCGTTCCTTGCAACGTGGGATGTGCACTGACAAGCGACATGCAATAGAGGCCAGGCCCGCCTCCAAGGTCCAGCATCTTTTTCATCCGGGGAAATTCAGGCAGATCAGCAATGTATGCGGTCAGTTGGGCACATAGTGCGCGCTCCATACGGGCCAGCGTATGTATGCTTTCTTCTGCGTGGGTTTCGATATGCTGCTCCTTGTTTTCTTCCTGTGACGGCATATCCGGCGGCCCCTGCCGAATCAATTCAGCAAGGGTTTGGGAATCCTGGGGAACCATGGCAAAGGATTGCTCCAGGAAATCACCAAGATATGTTGCCGAAGATTCAACGAGGAAATCTTTTGATAACAGGGTATTACAAAACTTCCCGTGTTGTTTTTCCAGCAGGTCTGCGGCAACAAGGGCATTGAGAAAGCGTTCGGTGTTTTCAGGGTGCCAGCCTGCCTGGGCTGCAATATCGCCGGCCGACAGCGGGACAGTAGTTTTCTCAAATACCCTCAGATTAATGGCTGTGACCAGTAAAGGGGCATGGAAAAAATCATCAACCATGCGGTAAAGTGGGCCAAAATTCGTTGCTGGTGGGGCAAATAGTGTCATAAATATATTCTCCTTTGGCTATGGTTTAAAACGATATGTAAAGGTAACGCCTATCCTGCGGGGCAGCCCATCCTCCTGGAGCGCCACGCCTGGCCCATAATTCCAGAGACTGGTAACATAGGCGTCATCGGTAATATTCTCTCCCCATACTATGAAATCGAACCGTTCTCCCTGGTAGCCGAGCCTCAGGTTCAGGAGTCTATAGTCCCCACCTTTAGCGGTATTGGCAACATCGGTATAAAATTCATCGGCAGCCATTAGGTCAATACGGCTGAAAAAACCGCATGTATGGCGGTACTGGGCACCGACATTATAGGTATGCCTGGGCGCTTTTGTCAGCGAATTGCCACTATAATCCACGGTACTGCCGTCTGCCTGGCTGGCCATATAGTTATCAAACTCAGACTGGGTATAGCCATATCCGGCAAAGAGCTCCATTCCTCTAAAAAGCCTCATGCGCATCTCCAATTCAATCCCCTGTGAGTGGGCATCAGCGGCATTTTCTATGGTTCGTACCATTGGCGTCAGCCACTGAATAACCTGTTTATCTTTCATGTCCATATAAAAGGCACTCAGATTGAACGTCAACCTGTTGTCCAGCAGCATGCTTTTGACCCCAATCTCATAATTCCATATAAATTCTGGAAGAAAAACAAAGCTGTCATTGTTGCTGGCAAAACCATGATTGATACCGCCCTCAAGATATCCTCTGGATACGGTGGCATAGGCCATGATATTCTCGTTAATATCATAGCCAATGGAGAATTTGGGCAGCACTTCTCCACTATCTGTTTCTCCCTGATAGGCAGCCTGAAACGGACCGCTCATATCCATCCCCTTATGCTCCTGCCTGCCTTCTGTGTCGAGATAATCATACCGGATGCCTGCGGTGAGGTTCAGCTTCTCCCATAATGTATAGGTTGCCTGGCCGAACAGAGCATAACCAACACGCTCAATTTCGGTATCCCGATCCATACCAATACCATTTACTGTAACCCGAAAATCAACATCCTCAGTAAAGCCGGAGATTCCCACAAGCCAGCTAAAAACGCTGTCGTCCGCTGAAGTAAAACGAAATTCCTGACTGAACATGGTTGCGGCATATTCCATGGAACCGCTTCCCAGGGTGGGGGCAGGGGTAAAATCAAAGTCATTCTCAGTGAGTAGCTCTTCATGGGTTCTGCCGGTCACGGACAACAGGTTGAATCCATTCCCCCGGTATTTCACCCGCAGGGTCTGGTTGTTGTTTTCTTCGTCCCAGCAATATTTCCCATCCCAGTTCACCTGATGGCGTGGCGTGGCAAAGGGTCCGCTGGAAAAACGGTAGGTTGCCCCTCCGTTATCGGCATCCATAAGATTCGCAAAAAGACTGATATCCAGGCTGTCAGAAGGGGTCCAGCGCAAAGTTGTCCTGAGATTTTTTCGTTCCTCTTTTAAGGCCTCGTCATCTTGGTTAAAGAGGTTTTCCACATATCCATCGGTGCTTTCAAGCTGACCGGCAATGCCAAGGGCCAGTTTATCCACAACCACCGGGCCGCTCAGGTTTGCTCCAAGGCGGAAACCCGGGGCCTTGCCATGGCCTGTGTCATAAAAATTGTATCCGGCGAGAATCTTGCCACCAAAAGTATTGCCGGGTTGTCTGGTAACCACATTGATGACCCCGGAAAGGCTGTTTTTGCCGTACAGGGTTCCCTGGGGACCTTTGAGCACTTCTACCCTTTCCACATCATACAGTGTCAAATCGTTGAAAAAAGGACCGATTCTGGGAGTATCATCCACATAAAGGCCTGTGGGACCGGACATGCAACCCTCATTAACAGAAATCCCCCGCATCTGGATAACTCTTTCTGGACCTGTCTTACGCATAATTACATTTGGCGACATTCGGATGATATCCAACATGGTATCAATACCGACTTCTTCCATTTCGGTAGTGCTGAATACCGAGATGGAGGCTGGCACATCCTGAACATTTTCTTCAACTTTTTGGGCTGTCACGATGACGGGTTCAAAAACAACATGGTTTTGTCCCTGACTTTTTTCTGCGGCGGCATAGACTTCTGCAGAAAAAACACCAAGGGTGATAAATAAAAAAAATATTACAAGTGTTCTGGTTGATAACTTGCTGTTTTGACTTTTAATCTCTTTTTTCATATCCTCTCCCGACCTTATGGTTACATCATGCATAATCACTTCGCCTGGTTTGATTAAGGTCAAGGATACGACAAGAGAAAAAATTGTGCTAATCCCAAATTATTTTTTTTGAATCCGAAATTAAAAGGAAATTTTCTAAAAATAAATTCAGAAACGGCTCTTCTTCCCTGCACATTCATGGGGATTATATCCATATTGCAGGCGGAAGGCGCGGGCAAAGGACGACAGGGAATTATACCCAACAGCATAGGCCGATTCTGTCACATTAAAATGTTGAGCTTCCAGAAGCATCTTCGCCTGATTCAGACGCATTTGTCTGAGATATTCGAAGGGGGTAGCGGTAAATACCTGTTTGAAACCAGTGGTGAGTTTTGCATGGGACATCCCCACCGATGCCGATAATTCAAATAATGAGGGAGGATTTATCAGATCAGCACAAAGCTGCCTTGCCGCAAAACGGATTCTTTCAACATCCTCAAGGCAGAGTTCATGGGGCTTTTGTTTTCTCTTTTCCAGCGCCACCGCCTGATCCAGCCGAAGCGCCATGAGCTCCAGGGCTTTGCTTTCCAGAAAAAGACGTCGGGTGGGGCCCTCAAGCGGGCAGTTATACAGATCCTCAATTATCCGGTACATTGCTGTGGTAATATTGCTATTGCTGCCAAAAATGCCTGGAGTCAAGCCATCCAGAAACATCCTGTACTCCCTGGGCAGGTTGTCAAGCATGCCCCTGAGCAGAAAATGAAGCATATCCGGTTCAATGGCCAGAACAATGGAGCGCCGGTGAGAATTTCTCTGCTCTCTTATAAAGCCAGATTGTTCAGAGGGACTGAATAACAGCGGGGCTGTGCCCTGGTTGTTATAGAGTTGCGCTGGAATATGATCCCCGGAACCAAATGTCTCTCCAGAGAGCCAGAACCCAAAGCCAAATCCTGGCTGCAGACTTTCAACATGGTAGACAAAAGACTCTTTAACACGGAAATCGCTGATAAAGAGGTCAAATCCAGGACGGAGCTCAATTCTCCCCCAGTTTCCCGTACCAAACTCTTCATCCAGGGCCCACCACGATTCATAAGCCGATTGCTCTTTATTGATTCCAGAACAAGGAGATAATTTTTCAGAGGCAAGCTGCATGTGGGGAAATGTGATTTTCATTTGAGTTCCAATACGATTAAAATTAAATTTGTTTATGCCATTTAAAATAATAATCCAAATTTTCTAAAATTTACAAAACATATTTTAACTCTAAGGAAAGATAGCATATTTCCCAGAAGCTATCAAATAATTTACCAACAAAGAAAATAACCCTTTTTCCAATCAAAAAGACAAAACTCTCCCTTTGAATTTAAAGTCTTTTTTTTATATCATTAGATTAGAAACTTCTATTTTTATAATAAATGCCTGATATATCAAAAATCAGTCAATTTCTTTTTAAAACAAAATACTTTTTGAAATTTTCTATAAATGTTATAATAATTTAAATATTCGGCTAAAAAACTGCGAAAAAGCCAGTTTGCTGAAATATAAGTCTGTAACAGGAATAATAATTCAAAATCAGGAGAATTATGAAACATGTAATTATCGCCGGAGCTGGTTTTGCGGGAATAAATGCCGCAAATTGTCTGGGAAACAAACCAAATATAAAAGTAACTCTCATAGATAAAAGAAATCACCATATTTTTCAACCCCTGTTATATCAGGTCGCCATGGCCGGATTAAGTCCTGCTGAAATAGCAAGGCCAATAAGAGCACTTCTTTCCAGATATAGAAATATTACTGTACTTCAGACAGAACTTAAATCCGTTGATCCTGAAAATAACAGGATAACAACAGATTTTAAGGAAATGGAATACGATTACCTTCTTCTTGCATGTGGGGCTAATCACTCCTACTTTGGTAATAATCATTGGGAAAGCTATGCCCCGGGATTAAAAAATATTGAACAGGCAACAGAAATAAGAAGAAGAGTTCTTTCTGCATTTGAAGTTGCTGAAAGAACAGAAGACCCTCAAAAACAAAAGGAAGAACTTACTTTTGTAATTGTAGGTGGAGGGCCTACAGGTGTTGAACTTGCAGGTGCAATAGGAGAAATGAGTAAATTTACCCTTTCAAAGGATTTCAGAAATATAAATCCAAGACTTACAAAAATAATTTTGATTGAAGCAGGTGAATTTATTCTTAATGACTTTGCAAAATCCCTTAGAAAAAAAGCAACCAAAGACCTTTTAAAACTTGGAGTCCATTTATGGACATCATGTAAACTTACTGATATTAAAGAAGATCGTGTAGTGCTTGGAGAAAAGGAGATAAAAACAAAAAATGTTTTATGGGCAGCAGGGATAGAAGCTTTTGATATTGGTAAAAGAACAGGCTTTGAAACCGATAATTTAGGAAGAATCAAGGTTGAAAAAGATCTGAGTATAAAAAATTACAAAAATATTTTTGCAGCAGGTGACCTTGCCTGCTTCAAACATAAAACTCTTGGAGACCTCCCCCCCCTTGCACCAGTTGCAATGCAGGAAGGAAAATTCATCGCTAAAAACATAATAAATGAAGTACAAGGTGGAAAAAGAAAGAACTTTTCTTTTATGGATAAAGGGAAAATGGCTACAATTGGAAGAAGTAAGGCAATAGTCGAGTTTCGTAATATAAAAGTTTCCGGTTTTTTTGCATGGTTAATCTGGCTTTTTATACACATTTACTATTTGTCAGGATTCATGAATAAATTTTTTGTGTTTGTCAACTGGACATGGTCATACCTCTCATTTAAAAAAGGAGCAAGGCTTATACTTACAAAAAAGTGGCGATCCCATGACAGTGGCCAAAAATAACCTATAGACAAAAAGCGGAAGGTTTCAGTTCTTAAAAAATCTTCTGCTTTTATAGAAATAGTCAAACCCCGACCAAATTGTTAAAGCAAGAGCTATCCATAATAAATAAGAACCTATAAGAGCCATATCAAGTCCCAAAAATTTATAATGATAAATCAGCGGAATAAGAGCTGCTATCTGAAATCCTGTTTTCCATTTTGCAAGCACTGATGCTGATACATCTGCATTATTTTCAGTCATTATATTTCTAAGTCCTGTTACGGCAAGCTCCCTTCCGACAATTACACATATTATCCAGCCGGACACTCTTCCCAAATCACACAGCATTATAAATGCTGAACTTATGAGAATTTTATCTGCAAGGGGATCCATAATTTTTCCAAAATTTGAAACAAGGCCAAATTTTCTGGCAAGAAAGCCATCAAAAAAATCTGTTATTGAAGCAATTGAAAATATAAGAGTTGCAAAAAAAGAACTCCAGAAACCTGAATCAAGCATAAGAAGTATAAGAAAAGGAACTGATGCTATTCTGATAAGAGTGAAAGTATTTGGATGCATTAATTTTGTGCTTATATTTTTCTTAAAAAAATTTTTCATTTTCATTTCACCTTTATATTTTTGTGATTCCCTGTTCTTTTATTTTTTCACTGCCAACAAGTTCTCCAACTGTTTTTTTTATTACAGGATGAAAAAGATCTTTATTTAATTCAGCAAGAGGATAAAGAACAAAGGCTCTTTTGTACATCCGTTTATGCGGAATTACAAGATTATCAGTGTTAATACACTCATCGGAATAAAATATGATATCTATATCAATCAGCCTTGGCCCAAACCTGATTTCTTTTTTATACTGCCCCATATGATTTTCTATGCCCTGAATTTTATCAAGAATTTCAAAGGGTCCAAAGGAAGTTTTCAAATAAACACAGCAATTATAAAAAGTATTTTGTTCTTTATAATCCTGAGGCTCTGTTTCATAAACAGAAGAAACCTTCAAATCACCAAATTCAAGCCTGAGATTTTCCAATGCCTTTTTAATGTTATCCATTGGATTTCCAAGATTTGACCCAATAGAAAGATAAACATCCTTATCCATTATTTTACACTGAAATTTTTATGTTCAGGTTTACTGCTGATTTTTTTCCTCACAGCAATAACCCTTATTTTATAGTTTCCTTCCGATTGAACTGTAAAAGAGAAAAATCTTTTGTCTCCACCGGGAGTTCCTATTTTTACAAAATTATCAGGACAGCCGCTGCATTTTATAAATGCAAGCTCAACCCTGAAAAAATCTGCCTCTCCCTTATATTTCCAGAAAGCTTCAACTTTTTTATTATTTATCTTTAAAATAATATCATATGGTTTCTCCAATACCGGCTGATCCGGAACAAAAGGCATTCCTTTTCTTCCGCAGGAAAAAAGAAGCATTACCCCTATGAAAAAAACTGTTTTTTTACATATATTTATTTTTTTCTTCATCAAGAATTCTCAAAATATGCTCAAGTTCCTTTTTAACATTTTCCCTTGAAGTTCCGCCTTCAGAAATTCTTTTATCAACAACATTTTCAATATCAAGAGACTCATATATGTCCTTTTCAAAAGCCTCAGAAATACTTTTTAATTCTTCAAGGGTAAGCTCTTCAAGCTCAACTCCCTTATCAAGTGAAAAAGCAACTGCCTTTCCAGCTATTTCATGGGCCTGTCTGAAAGGAATATTTTTTTCTACAAGATAATCAGCCATATCAGTTGCATTAAGAAAACCGCCTTTTGCAGCTTCAAGCATTTTATCCCTGTTCACAGATACTCCGGGAAGCATTCTGTTATAAATATCTATACAGGATGCAAGGGTTTCAACTCCATCTATAAGTGCAGGTTTATCTTCCTGCATATCCCTGTTGTATGACATTGGAAGGGATTTCATAAGAGTTAAAACAGCCACAAGATCTCCATAAACCCTGCCTGTTTTTCCACGTACAAGCTCAGGAATATCAGGATTTTTCTTTTGAGGCATTATAGAACTTCCTGTGGTAAAGGCATCTGCTATGGTAACAAAAGAAAACTCTGAGGAAGACCATAAAACAAGTTCCTCGGAAATCCTGCTCAAATGCATCATTGCAATGGAGGCACATGATAAAAATTCTATTATATAATCCCTGTCAGAAACTGCATCCATGCTGTTTCTTGAATAATCTGAAAAACCCAGGAGATTTGTTGTTTTTTCCCTGTCAATTTTATGGGGAGTTCCTGCAAGGGCAGCACATCCAAGGGGATTTACATCAACCCTCCTGCGGCAGTCTTCAAATCTTTCGCTGTCCCTTGTAAACATTTCATAATAAGCAAGCATATGGTGAGCAAATGAAACAGGCTGGGCTCTCTGCATATGAGTATAGCCCGGAAGAATAGTATCAATATTTTTTTTTGCAAGCTCTGCAAAGCCTTTCCTTAAAGAATATAATCCCTCAATAATTTCATCTATTCTTGTTTTAAGATAAAGTCTGTTATCAAGGGCAACCTGATCATTTCTGCTTCTGGCTGTATGCAATTTTTTTGCACTGAAACCAATATCCTGTGTAAGGCTGGTTTCAATGTGCATATGAATATCTTCAAGTGCATCATCATGTACAAAATTGCCGGACTCAATTTTTTGTTCTATTTTTTCAAGACCGGTTTTTATCTCATATGCCTCCTTTTCAGAGATAATTCCACAATCGGCCATCATACGTGAATGGGCAATACTGCCCTTTATATCTTCTTTATAAAGTTTTGAATCTGTTTCTATTGATGAAGAAAATTTTTCCACAGCCTTGTCGGTCTTTTCTCTAAATCTTCCTCCCCACAGCTTGGAACTCATGAATTCCTCCGCATCATTTCCTGAATCCTGAGTCTTAGGGCATTAAGCCTTATAAAACCTTCTGCATCCTTTTGATTATAGGCATTATCATCATCTTCAAAAGTAGCTATGTCTGGATTGTAAATTGAATTTTCAGACCTGCGGCCAAGAATATAACAATTTCCCTTGTAAAGCTTGATTTTTACAACTCCAGATACAACCTGCTGTGTATGGTCTATCATTGACTGCATCATTTTCATTTCAGGTGAAAACCAGAATCCGTTATATACAAGTTCTGCATATTTAGGAATAAGACCATCCCTTATATGGGCAACCTCACGATCAAGTGTTATGGATTCCATTGCCATATGAGCAGCCCTTAAAACAGTTCCTCCGGGAGTTTCATATACACCCCTTGACTTCATTCCCACAAACCTGTTTTCAACTATATCTATTCTGCCTATACCGTTTCTGCCTGCAACCCTGTTAAGTTTTGCAAACATTGAAGCAGGACTCAATATCTCGCCGTTAATAGAAACAGGATCTCCGTTTTTAAATTCTATTTCTATTATTTCAGGTAAATCAGGAGCTTTTTCAGGGGGAACACTCATTGTATACATATCTTCAGTTGCAGCTTCCCATGGATCTTCAAGAACCCCTCCTTCATAGCTGATATGAAGAATATTTCTGTCAGTGGAATATGGCTTTGAAGGAGTTGTGGGGACATCTATATTATGCTTTTTTGCAAACTCCATAAGAGCTGTTCTTGAATTGAGTTCCCAGTCTCTCCATGGTGCTATACACTTTATATTCGGAGACAATGCAAGATAGGAAAGTTCAAATCTTACCTGATCATTTCCCTTTCCAGTTGCCCCATGACTTACAGCATCAGCACCTTCTGCTTCTGCAATTTCAACCTGTCTTTTTGCAATAAGAGGTCTTGCAAGGGAAGTGCCGAGAAGATACGTTCCCTCATAGATTGCATTTGCCCTGAATGCAGGATAAATATAATCTTTTACAAATTCTTCCCTCAGATCTTCTATATAAACTTTGGAAGCACCTGTTGCCAGTGCTTTTGGACGAACTGATTCAAGTTCTTCCTCCTGTCCAAGATCTGCTGTATATGAAATAACCTCGCATTCATAAGTTTCCATAAGCCATTTTAAAATTACAGAAGTATCAAGCCCTCCTGAATATGCCAGAACAACCTTGTTTACATCAGACATAGTATCTCCAGTTATTTTGAAATATTGTTTGTAATAAAAATATCAAGCAATGCCTTGTGCATATGAAGTTTGTTTTCAGCCTCATCAAAAATTATGGACTGACTTCCCTCAAGAACTTCATCTGTTACTTCCTCTCCTCTGTGGGCAGGGAGACAATGCATTACACAACAATCTTTTGATGCTCTTGAAAGAAGCTCTTTATCAACAATAAAATTTTTAAAAAACCTTTCCCTTTCTGCCTGCTCATCTTCCTGTCCCATACTTGCCCAGACATCTGTATATAAAATATCTGCATTCTCAGCAGCTTTAAAAGGATCTCTTTCAATCTTTATATCTGGATTTACTTCCATTGCAGATTCAAGAATCTTTTTGTCCGGCTCGTATCCTTCAGGTATTGCAAGGGATAATGAAAACCCAAAAATTTTTGCTGCATTTATCCATGAATTGGCAACATTATTTCCATCTCCAATCCATACAAATTTGAGATTTGAAAAATTCTCCATTCCCCCCTTATATTCAGCAACAGTCATAAGATCGCTCATTATCTGGCATGGATGAAACATATCTGTAAGAGCGTTAATTACAGGAATTGAACTCCATCTTGCAAATTCTTCCACCATATCCTGGCCATAAGTTCTTATAACAATTATATCAACATATCTTTCAAGAACACGGGCAGTATCTTTCAAAGGCTCACTTCTGCTCATCTGGGTCGCCCCTGAACTCAAAAACATGGGATGACCGCCAAGCTGGGCAAAGGCAGTTTCAAAAGAAACCCTTGTTCTTGTGGAAGCCTTGTCAAAAATAAGAGCCATGGTTTTCGACTCAAAAGGTCTGTCCACAATATTTTCTTTAAATCTTTTTTTAAGAAAAAAAGCCCTTTCAATAAAATAAAACAATTCATCTTTTGTAAAATCTCCAAGAGAAAGCAGATCCTTTTTCAATTTAACCTCTTTTTTCTATAATTCATTTAATATATTATCCGCTGTTTCAAAAAACCTGTCCATCATTTCAAAATCAATATAAAAAGGAGGTGCAAGCCTTATTATATTTCCCTGAATAATATTAATAAGAAATCCCTTATCTGTAAAACTTTCAACAAGGGCTGCCTGATTATCCAAACTTTCAAGCTCAATCCCAATCAAAAGTCCAAGGCCTCTTACGTCCTTGATAATCTTATGTTTTTCCTTTAATTTATCCAGTAAATCAAGAAAATATTTTCCTTTTTTCCAAACTTCATCAACAAGACTGTCTCTTTCAATAATTTCAAGAACCTTGTCAGCGGCTGCACATGAAACCGGGTTTCCTCCAAAAGTAGAGCCATGGGAGCCTGGAACAAATGAATCCATAACATGATTTTTGGCAAGCATACATCCCACAGGCATTCCATTACCAAGACCCTTGGCAAGTGTCATTATATCAGGAACAATATCATAATGCTCGTAACAAAAAAGCCTGCCTGTCCTGCCAAGACCTGTCTGTATTTCATCAAAAATAAGAAGAATTCCCTTTTCAGTACATATTTTTCTTGTTTCAACTATAAAATCTCTGCTGAAAGGTCTTATTCCGCCCTCTCCCTGAACAGGTTCAAGCATAATTGCACAGGTTTTATCAGAAATAAGCTCCATTACAGAATCAATATCATCAAATTTTGCATAGTCAAAACCCTGGAGTATGGGTGAAAATCCATGTCTGATTTTTTCCTGGCCAGTGGCAGCAAGAGTTCCAAGAGTTCTGCCATGAAAAGAGCCCTCAAAAGTTATAATCCTGTTTTTTTCAGCTCCGTATCTGTCAAAGCCATATTTTCTTGCAAGTTTTATTGCAGCCTCATTTGCTTCAGCTCCTGAATTTGCAAAAAAAACCCTGTCTGCAAAACTTGAATTTATAAGTTTTTCAGCAAGGTTTATCTGGGGGCAGGTATAAAAAAGATTTGAAGCATGAAAAAGTTTTTCAGCCTGATCCTTTACAGCCTGCACAACCTCAGGATGACAATGGCCAAGGTTACATACAGAAATTCCCGAAAAAAAATCAAGATATACCTTGCCTTTTTTATCATAAACTTCAATACCTTTTCCCTTTTCAATCAAAAAAGGATATCTTAAATATGTTTTTGCTATATTTAATTCAGATTTTTCAATCATATTATTTTTCATGAATAAACCTCAGTTCCTATACCCTGATCTGTAAACAATTCCAATAAAATAGCATGGGATCTTGTTCCGTTTATAATCTGTGTTTTATTGACACCTGCTTCAACAGCTTCAAGAGCACATTCTATCTTTGGTATCATTCCTCCGCTTATTTCACCTGTATTTATCATTTTTCTTGCAACAGAAGAATCTATGGAGGAAACAAGATTTTTATCATTATCTAAAATACCGTCAACGTCTGTCATCAGAATAAGACGACCTGCACCAAGTGCAGAAGCTATTTTTGAGGCAACAATATCTGCATTTATATTATATGTTTCGCCCTTGCTTCCAACACCAACAGGAGCAATAACAGGAATAAAGCCCCTGTCTGATAAAGTGTTTATTATCTCAGGGCAGACCTTTGTTACCTGCCCCACCATTCCCGGATCAATTATTTCAGGGGGTTTATCTTCAGCAAATTTCTGATAAATCTGCATTTTCTCAGCAAGAATCAAGCCGGCGTCCTTTCCTGTAAGGCCAACGCATTTACCACCCTCTCCTGAAATAAGAGCCACTATGGATTTATTAACCTTGCCTCCAAGAACCATTTCAACCACATCCATGGTTTCCTCATCTGTAAACCTCATTCCATTTACAAATTTTGACTTGATTCCCATTCTCTCAAGAACCTTGTTAATCTGAGGCCCTCCGCCATGAACTACAACAGGGTTTATTCCGATAAATTTTAAGAGGGTAATATCTTTTGCAAAATCATTTTTCAATTTTTCGTCAACCATTGCATGGCCGCCGTATTTTATAACAATTGTCATTCCGGCAAAATTTCTTATATATGGAAGAGCCTCTATAAGTATCTCGGCAACATGGGTTTTATCGGTTTTTTCAAAAATTTTTTCATTCATTTTTTTATTCCCGGAATATAATTATAAAATATATCTGCTTAAATCTTCATTTTCTTTTATTCCAGAAAGCCTCTCCCTTACAAAAGCATCATCAATCTCAATATTTTTTTCTTCAATATCAGGTGCTTCATATAAAATTTCCTCAAGAAGTTTTTCCATTATTGTATGAAGTCTTCTCGCACCAATATTTTCAGTTTTAAGATTTACTTCCTCGGCTATTTTTGAAAGCTCCCTTATTGAATCATCTGTAAATGAAAGATTAACGTCCTCGGTTCTAAGCAATGCAATATATTGAAGTACAAGTGCATTTTGAGGTTCAGTCAGGATTCTGTAAAAATCATCTGCACCAAGTGAATCAAGCTCAACCCTTATTGGAAACCGCCCCTGAAGTTCTGGAATAAGGTCAGAGGGTTTTGAAATATGAAAAGCTCCCGCTGCTATAAAAAGTATATGATCTGTTTTAACAGTTCCATATTTGGTAACAACAGAACTTCCTTCAACAATTGGAAGAAGATCCCTCTGAACACCTTCCCTTGAAACATCCGGGCCGCTTCCTCCTCCCCTTGGGACAATTTTATCTATTTCATCAAGAAATATTATTCCAGACTGCTCTGTAAGCTCTATTGCATTTTTTGAAACAGAGTCCATATCAACAAGAGATTGTGCTTCCTCGTCCTCAATTATCTTTCTGGCATCTTTTACCCTCATTTTTCTCTTTCTGGAATTTTTGGGAAAAACATTTCCAATCATATCCCGAAAGTTAAAACCAAGCTCTTCCATTCCCATATTTGAAAAAACTTCAACCATTGGGGTTGTGCGTGTATTTACTTCAAGCTCTATTTCCCGTGAATCAAGTTTACCCTTTTTGAGCATATCCCTTAGTTTTTCTCTGGTTTTTTCCTTGTTTTCCGAAGTTTCAATTACATCAACAGAATCTGATACCTGAAAAGAACCTCCAGAGCCTGGCAAAAGAAGATCAAGCACCTTTTCTTCTGCTATTTTTATGGCTTTTTCCCTTACCCTTTCCTCTTCTTTTTCTTTCACCATGCTGATTGCAATATTTAAAAGATCTCTTACCATTGACTCCACATCCCGCCCAACATAACCGACTTCGGTAAATTTTGAAGCTTCCACCTTTATAAAAGGAGAACCTGTAAGCTTTGCAAGCCTCCTTGCAATTTCAGTTTTACCAACTCCTGTAGAGCCAATAAGAATAATATTTTTTGGAGATATTTCATCCTGAAGATTTTTTTCAACCTGACATCTTCTCCAACGGTTTCTCAAGGCTATTGCAACAGATTTTTTAGCATTTTTCTGACCCACAATATATTTATCCAGCTCATTTTCTATTTGTGCCGGTGTAAGGTTTATCATTGTAGTCAACTCCTATGTTATTAAATTATTTCAATTGTAAAATTTGAATTGGTATAAATACATGTTTCACTTGCAATAGTCATGGCCATCTTAACCATCTCCTCTATGTCCATATCAGAAGATGTACGATAAAGAGCAAGAGCTGCCGATTGTGCTGCAATACTTCCCGAGCCAATTGAAATTACACCCTCATCAGGTTCTATTACATCTCCTGTTCCTGAAATAAGATATGTGGTATTTTTATCAGCAGCTATCATCATCGCCTCAAGCTGCCTCAAATACTTGTCAGTTCTCCATTCTCTGGCAAGTTCAACAGATGCTCTGGTAAGATTGCCACTGTATTGTTCAAGCTTTCCTTCAAGTTTTTCAGAAAGGGTAAAGGCGTCTGCCGTTGCTCCGGCAAAACCTATAATTATACTATTGTTATATATCCTCCTGACTTTCCGTGCTGTCTGTTTTATTGCTGAATTGCCAAGAGTTACCTGCCCGTCTCCTGCAACGACAACCCTGTTGTCTTTTCTTATTGCAAGAATTGTTGTTCCCCTTAAATTTTCCATTTTTAAAACTCCTAATTTCTTGGATGAGCATTATCATAAACAGCCATAAGTCTATCCATTGTAACATGAGTATATTTCTGAGTGGTAGAAAGACTTTTATGATTTAAAAATTCCTGAATAAATCTTAAATCTGCTCCATTATCAAGCATATGGGTTGCAAAACTATGCCTTATCTTATGGGGTGATATTTTTAAAAAAAGCCCTGCCTCCCCTATTAATTTATCAAGAATTCTTCTTATGGATCTGTCAGAAATTCTTTTCTTATACTTGTTTAAAAAAAGAGGGCCCTGGTTTATATCCAGAAAAAAATCTGTTTCAAGTTTCTTTATATATTTATTAACTCTTTCAAGAGCTCTTTTTCCCGCCGGTACGATTCTTTCCCTGCTGCCCTTCCCCATTATCCGGACATATCCTTCCCAGTCAATACTTTCCATATTAAGAGATACAAGCTCGGAAACCCTCATTCCGGTTGAATACATAAGCTCAAATATGGCTCTGTTTCTCAAGTCAAGCCAGCTTTTATCCTTTATGGAATCAAGGAATAAAAACATATCATCAATATTTATAAAAGAAGGTATTGCTTTTTCTGATTTAGGAGAAACAATATCCATAACAGCATTTCTTTGAATAATATCTTTTTTTAAAAGAAAATTAAAAAACGATCTCAAAGCCGCTATTTTTCTTTTTATAGTGGAAATTTTAAATTTCTCCTGATACAAAACTGAAAGATAGGATCTCAAAATATTTTTATCAATATTTTCCGGAGAAATTCCCGGATAATTTTTTTCAAGAAAAAAAAAGAAATATAAAAGATCCGAGTTATAAGACTTTAAAGTATGTGAACTGTAATTTTTTCCAAATTCAAGTTCTGATAAAAAATCCTTTTTATATTGCTTTAAAAGTCCAGTCATTTTTTATCACTTTAAAAGCATTGATGAAATTTCATTCCATGAATTTACTTCAATAAAATCATTTGGAAGTCTGTTCCAGGGCTGCACAAAAACAATTGGGTCAAAACCTTTTTCATTTAAATAAAAACAGGTCTCAATTCTATCTTCAACAAGATATTTTTTACCAAGTTCAGACAAAACCTCTGATTTGGAATTAAAATCACCAGTTGCAACAACTGTAAAGTCTTTTCCACAGGCATTAAGATATTTCTCCACCCATATTTCCACAGGTTTTTTTTCAGGTCTTGCAGTTATTATACAAAGATGCTCTGAATCTTCCATATATTCATTAAGTACATCAACAGCACCATCTATAGGCTTCAGATAATCAGCACAATTTTCACTGATTATTTTTTCACCTATTTCAAGAAGAATTTCAGTTGAAATATCAAGACATTTTCTCAGATCATAATCTGTTATCATATCAAGTGAAATATCCGTTCTTCCATACTCATTTCTTACAAGTTCCACAAAAAAACCCATGGTATCAGCTACTACGCCATCAAAATCAAATGCTATACTTTTTTTTTCAATAAAAGGGCTCAAAACAGATTTCCGTTTTCTATAAAAGATTTATAAAATTTATTTTTTTACTATAATTTGAAAAATAAATATAATCATTCACCTAAAAAACTAAAAAAACCAGTGTGCTTAAAAGATAAGGATGCTGTATTTTTTCTCAGCCGGTTTCAGGAGATGTTTTTTATCTCCTGCCTCGGTAGTAAAGATATAAGAAAACCCGAAAATAATACAGCAGCCTCTCAAATTTTAACTAAACAGTTATAAATAAATAAGAATATTAGCATAAGCCTGAAGTGTCAATGCCCATTAATTTTTTTTACAATTTTAAAAATCCCCCAAGACATATCTGAGTTTAGATGTATCTTTGGTATCTCCATTTCAGGACACAAAATTTCCAATAATACCATTTTCAAAAGCCAGTTTTCAGGCATTTATATTATTACAGACCGCGCTTTTGGTACTGAGTCTTCAATACAAACCACAGTTTTTTGTTTGATTGTTACTATTATTTTACAAGGCTTAATGGTATACTTAAAAAAATCATTAGCAACAATGCCTTATATTAGGAATTATATAAATTTATGACTGAATCCATTGAAAATAATCTTTTAAAACACTCAAGTTCTTTTTTTTCAAACAAAAATAAACACTTAAAATATCTTGTTAAAGAAGAAAAAAGATTTAAAAATTTTACCCTTTCAGCAAAAAATATTTTCTATGATTTTTCAAGACAAATTATTGATGATAAAACCTTTGAACTCCTTATTGAACTTGCAAAAGAAAAAAAAATTTTAAGTAAATTCAATGATATGGTAAATGGAGAAATTGTAAATAAAACTGAAAACAGGCCCGCACTTCACACCCTTTGCAGAAATACAGGCAAACATAATATTTTTTCAAAGGAAATAAAAAGAGTAAAAGAAGAAATCTTTGAATTTTCACAAAAAATTCATAATAATAAAATATTATCTTCCACTGGTAAAAATTTTACAGATTTATGTATTCTTGGTATTGGCGGCTCTTCACTTGGAGCTAATTTTGTAATTCAGGCATTATCTGGCAAAAAAAAATTAATGAATCCTTATTTTATAGAATCATGTGATATAAATGAATTTGCCAATTTTCTTTCATCTGCAAATCTTGAAACAACCCTTTTTGTTGTTGTTTCAAAATCCTTTAAAACAACTGAAGTTCTTTTAAACGAAAAATTTGTAAAAAATCTTCTTGATGAAAAAAATCTGGATTATAAAAAACAAATTGTAAGAATTACCTGCAAAAACAGCCCTGGAGACAAACCTGATGAAGCATTAAAAATTTTTCATATTTTTGACTGGATTGGTGGAAGATACAGTGTTTCATCAGCAGCAGGAGGGCTTCCCATTTCCCTTGTTTATGGTTTTGATGTGTTTGAGGAATTTTTAAAGGGAATGAATGAATTTGACAACCATGTTCTTGAGTCGGATTATAAACAAAATATTCCTTTAACAGCTGCATTAATTGATATCTGGAATTTTGTTTATCTAAAATTTTCAAACCTTGCAATAATAGCATATTCAAAACTTCTATATAAACTTCCAGCCCATATTCAGCAGCTTTACATGGAAAGTAACGGCAAAACAATAAATGAAAATAATGAAATAACCAATAAAACATCAATGGTTATTTTTGGTGATACAGGAACAAAATCCCAGCATTCATTTTTTCAGCTTCTTCATCAGGGCCAGGTTGTTCCAGTTGAATTTATTGGTATTCTTGATACAGATTATCAAAATTTAAATTATACAAATAATGAATTATGGGTAAATCTGCTTGCACAGGCAGATTCCCTTGCAACAGGAAAAGAATCTGAAATTTTGTTTAAAAAATGCAACGGAAACAGACCATCTTCAATAATTACAATGGAAAATACACAACCTGAAAATATTGGTAAACTTTTATCATTTTATGAATCAAGAACTGTTCTTGCAGGTTTTTTGTTTGGTATAAACCCATTTGACCAATTTGGAGTGGAAGCCGGAAAAAGTCTTGCCTCTGAGAAAAGAAAAATCATTAATGATATTTTATACAAAAACACCAATACTAAAAATATATCAGATTCAGATGATTTTTATTCAAAAATTATAAAAAACAAAAAAATTCTTTATTCTTAAGCTGTAAAAAGTTAATAATACTGAAATGAACAGTAATAAAAACTTACAAAGGAACTATTGTCATGCCAAGTCTCAACTGACGGATAAAGTCGCCTTTTTACAAGCCCAAGTTTGACTCCAATCAAAATTATCTCTTGAAATAATTTTGATATCTCAGATAAATTTTTTCTTTTAATATATTAGAAAGTCCGGCTTATTGTGGCCGGGCTTGTTCAACAATAGGATAAGATCGTGGTTCGTTCCTTATACGATCTATCCTTATTGGTTAGCTGTCATTTCATATTTGTGTTTTTTATCATCAGTTTTCTTCCTTTGTGCACCATCTTATTTATTGGTATAATTATTTTTCATATCCTTCATAAAAATATGATTGTTCAATACCTTTAAATATTACTTCTCCATCTTCTACATCTGCTGTTAAATTTTCTTTTAAAAGGGTTCTTATTTCTAAATCATTTACAGGACTTCGTTCCATTGCTTGTAAATATAAATCTTTATCGATGAATTGCCAGTTAACAACTTTATTCAAATTCTTTTTTAA
>PDWJ01000260.1_pt1 | contig 80494 bp, 64 predicted proteins | sample 1430881 | NCBI WGS metagenome assembly PDWJ01 (sample SAMN01162460, study PRJNA174530) | Oral metagenome, whole genome shotgun sequencing project. | biome: Marine environment; feature: Marine mammal; material: Swab sample of the gingival sulcus; isolation source: swab sample of gingival sulcus...
GATGACCTTGACGGATACTCCGGTTTCCTGTAAAATATAGTCATGGATCAGTTTGACATATTCAGGATTACTGGATGCACCGCCCTGGGCTGCGCTCATCGCTCCGGAGTTATTGTAAACAACGATTTCGACAGGTTCCTCTGCATAAAGGGAGCAGACCGGCAGAAAAGCTGCTGCCAGGACAAACACCATCATAATTCTTTTCATACATCATCCTCCTTGTAATCTAAGGTGTGTGACTTTTGCTTTGGCTTCCAATCTTAGCATCATCTCGTTTTTCCATCCCAACAATGTTTTACAGGCATCACTCCTTCTGGCGTCCGCAAGGGGAAGCGTCTTGTATGACACTCCCTCTGAGACTCTTAGCAACATGTCATGTCTCTTACAGAAGTCTGAGAGACATGACATATTCTCTGTTGAAATGTGTTATGCTCACGTCCTTTCGGGCGTGCTTACGATGCGTTCTCGAATACCTTTGAAATGATGCGCCATTAGTTCTTGAGACAAGCTGACATCACGGGCCTCGACAGCAAGCAGAATATTGTAATGGTTCTCAAGAGTTGTCTGATATGCAGATTCCTCGATATCCACAAATGTTTTATTGACAGCATTCCGATAGGCGGTCCAGAAGATATTTTCGAGTTCCACGAGTAACTTATTCCCGATTGCCTGGCAGAGAGTCACGTGAAACAAGCGATCCTGCTCTCTGAAAGGACGGCCGTCTTTGATATTTCGCTCCCACGTTTCTAAATGCTTATGGCAGGCCTGGATGTGTTCGTCCTGAATGTTATCGATGACTTCGGGCAGCATACCGGTTTCGAATAATTTTCGCACTTGATACAGCTCTTTGAATGAAGAGGAGTCGAACAGCAAACTGTACGAGAGTATTTCAAGAAGCGCATCAAAGTTCAGCCCGCGCACAAACAGCCCGTTCCCATGCCTGACTTCCACAATTCCCAGTGCTTGCAGGACTTTGACCGCCTCGCGAACCGAAACCCGGCTGACCTCAAGAGTCGCGGCAATCTCGCCTTCCGGCGGAAGCTGATCGCCCGAACCCAGCTTTTTTTTGATGATATAATCCCGAATGTAATCTTGGACAAGTTCTGAAATGCTCTGCCGTTTAGCCATGTATTGTATCCGTTGCAGGAGAGTGTACTCTTCCTCGTAAAATATTTTGCTGCTCAGGCTGTAATGAAATGACACGATGCAAAGTGCTCTCTTCCATGACGTATATATCGAGCCAGACGAGGAGTTTCCCGGGAGCAGATCTCCTGTGCTTGCGGGCATCGCGGATGAAACGCGCATCCACTGGGCGGATTCACCGGACTGGGAACGTCTCCTTTCAGAACAATTCGCTTCGATTTTCGGTCGAGATCGGCTACCGGAATCGCTGAGAGCAAGGCTTTGGTATAGGGGTGAAGGGTGTCGGCATACAGGTCTTCACTTTCTGCCAGTTCGACAATCTTTCCGAGGTACATGACCGCCACTCTGTCGCTGATATACTCAACAACACTGAGATCATGCGTAATGAAAATGTACGTGAGATTACGCGCGTCCTTGATGTGCTTCAGCAGTTTTAACACCTGAGCCTGAATGGAGACGTCCAGCGCACTGACCGCTTCATCGCATACGATCAGGTCCGGTTCAATGCTCAACGCGCGGGCAATGCCGATCCGCTGGCGCTGTCCGCCGGAAAACTCATGCGGATAACGATCCATGTGTTCGCATCGCAGATTGACAGACTCCAGCAACTCCCCGATGATGCGCCGCCGTTCTTTTTTCGACCTGATACCGTATTGCTTCAGTGAATCCTGCAACGATCCAAAAATGGTAAACGATGGGTTCAGCGATGAGTACGGATCTTGAAAGACGATTTGCAGGCGTTTTCGAATCGCCATCATCTCAGCATGCTGTAATGTGCGCAAATCCTGCTGTTCCCCTTCTCGTGATGTATACCAGATCTCTCCATCCGTGGCGTTGACCAGTTGTAAGATCGATTTTCCCAGAGTCGTTTTACCGCATCCGCTTTCTCCCACGAGCCCCAATGTTTCGCCGCGATAGATCTCAAGATCGATCCCGTCAACGGCTTTCACATAACCGACCGTTCTTCTGAACACACCTTTTTGAACGGGAAAATACGTTTTCACGCCCCGCAGGCTGAGAATCACTTCTTTATGTGTCGCCATTCTGAAGCACCTTTTCATAATGCCAGCATCTGACTGCATGCGTGGTATTGATATTATGATCGTCCGGCATGGTGAGACATCGATCCGACATATGGTCGCAACGAGGATGAAACTGGCATCCTTGCGGCCGATTGAACGGATCCGGAGTGGAGCCTCGAATAGGCTCTATCGCCTGATCTTTGCCACGTCCGATGACCGGAATTGACTTGAGTAACGCTTTTGTGTACGGGTGAGCAGGGGTCCGCAGCACATCCTCCACCGTGCCGCTTTCCACAATGTTGCCCATATACATCACGGCAACATCGTCAGCAAGTTCGGTCACAACTCCCATGTCATGCGTGATCAGGAGAACTGCCGTGTTATGCACACGCTTCAAGGCTTCGATCAATTCAAATATCTGAGCCTGAATGGTCACGTCCAGGGCTGTTGTGGGTTCATCTGCGATCAGGACTTTCGGGCGGCAGGCCATGGCCATCGCAATCATTGCCCGTTGCCGCATACCTCCGGAATATTGGTGAGGATACTCATTCACCCGCTGTTCAGGCAGCGGGATTCCCATCTCTTTCAGGGTTTTTACAGCCTGTGCTCTGGCCTGTCTTTTCTTCATGGACCGGTGATAGATCAGGTTTTCGCCAATCTGGAAGCCCACAGTGTAGACCGGATTTAAGGCAGTCATAGGATCCTGAAAAATCATGGCGATGTCGGCCCCTCGCAGCGCGCGCATTTTTTTTCCATTCTTTTTCAGGCGATCGATGCGGATTTTTCCTTCGGGACTGTTATACACAATTTCCCCGGACTCGATGCGCGAAAGTCGGGGTAATAACTGCATAATAGAGGAGGCTGTTACACTTTTTCCACACCCGCTCTCTCCCACAATGCAGAGAGTCGTGCCCTTTTTGATCTGAAACGACACACCATTGACCGCTTTATTACAGCGCTGGTTAGTATAAAAAAATGTTTTCAGGTTCTTGACGCTGATAATTGTCTCGTCGTTCATGCTTATCCCTGCTGCGTCGGATCGGTGGAGTCGCGCAGACCGTCACCGATAAAATTCACACTTAACACAAATAATGAGATCATAATTCCCACAGGGAGCCAGAGCCACCAGTAATTCCGGAGGATTCGTATGTCCTGAGCGGCATTCAGGATATTCCCCCAGGTCGGAATTTGAAGGGGCACTCCCAGGCCCAGGAAGCTCAAGGCGGCTTCCTGCAGGATGAACATCGCGGTACTGAGGGTGATGTTCACCATAATCGGGCCAAGCGCATTGGGAAGAATATGTTTATAACAAATCTTGAGGGTCTTCAGTCCAAACGCTCGTAGTGCCTGCACATATTCTTCTTCCCGCAGTGATAACATTTTCGCTCTGGTCATACGATACATACTGCCCCACCCGCTCAGGGTGAAAATCAGAATAAGATTTAACAGGCTTTGCCCGACAATCGAGACCAGCAGCAGGACGAGAATGATCTGCGGGAACGCCATGAAAATCTCTGAAGTCCGCAGCAGAACAGCATCCATCCAACCGCCTTTATAGCCTGTGTAACAGCCGATCGAGACACCTATCAATGCCGCGCAGAACGCGCTGCCGAGTCCCACCAGAATTGAAATGCGTCCGCCGTAGATGATGCGCGCAAAGACATCGCGTCCCACTTTATCCGTGCCAAAAATGTGTTCTGCTGAGGGCGGCTTGAGCATCATACGTAAATCAATAGCCAGGGGGTCGTACTTGCAGATCAACGGAGCAAAGATCGCTGACAGCAGAATCAGTGTAAACACAATCGAGCCGAAGACGGCCAGACGGTTATTCAGCATTTTACGCAGAGCACGGCTGCCGCTGGCCCGGCCTTGAAGACGTCCGGACTCTTCATTGGCCAGAATTGTATCAAATTTTCGATCCAGCCGGCTCTTTTTTCGCTTGACATCACTCATAAGCATCGTCTAACTCCAAAGACTCAAGACGTCTCGTGTTATTCCAGTTTTACTCGCGGATCGAGCAGGGCGGTTGATACATCTACCAAAAAGCTTGCCATGAGAACCGCAAAGACTGAAAAGAGCGCAATCATCATCACTAGCGGGTAATTCTGCCCTCTGACTGCCGCTACAAATTCATTCCCGATACCAGGCCATTGGAAGACACGCTCGATAATCACAGAACCACCTATCAGGGTCGGCAGACGAAAGCCAATCAGCACAACCACCGGGGTCAGAGCGACTCTGAAACCGTGAATCAGGTTGACACGCCATTCGGGAAGACCTTTGCTTCGAGCGGTTTTAATGTATTCTTTATTTAACGCATCCAGCATACTGGATCTGGCGTAACGCATCACCCCAGCCGTCATCGTCGCTGCGAGCACGAGGGAGGGGAGGATTAAATGCGGCAGGCGATCCCAGAACGTCTCGTAGCCCGGCATCAAGCGTCCACCGACCGGAAGCCATCCTAATTTCAGCGCAAAGAAGACGATACTGACAAGACCGAAGAAAAATCGTGGAATTGAGACTCCAATCATTCCGATGACAGTCAGGAGGTTGTCACTGAACATTCCTTTGCGAAGGGCGCTTATCGTTCCTAAAGCGCTCCCGGCGATCGTCGAGATCAATAAAGCGATGCCCGACAATTCGAGCGTTGCCGGCAGACGATCGAAGACGATATCCTTAATCGGGACTCCACTCGACAGACTATAGCCGAAATCGCCGTGCAAGATGCCGCGCAGCCAGTTAAGATAGCGCATGAGAAAGGGATCGTTTAATCCCAGTGATTCACGCAGCGCTTCCAGTTTTTCCGGGGAGAGATTTGCCATCGCGTCCGGACTGGCCATGTACGATACGGCATCACCCGGGGTCATCTCCAAACCGAGGAACACGAGAAAGCTGATGATAAGCAGCATGGGGATAAGTGCGAGAAACCTTCGAATAGTGTAGGATAACATCTCGGAACTCCTTCACGTGGAAACCGGGGAACTGTGAGCACATGCCACCCTCCTCTGCCTCCGTAACCTAAGCAGAGCAGAGGAGCGGGCGGAAACAAGAACCCAACTGTTGTGCGGTTCTCCTTATTAAACGCACAGATCAGCTCACGAGCACAACAATCGGATTCAAGTTTCCTTCCTACTCTTCCTGCATGGACTACTTTTTGGGAAATTTATTGACAAACAAAGAACGTGTATACGGAATATCGACCGGAGTCAGGTGCATGTGGGCCATTCCCTCCAAAGCCTTCACATCACCGACGCTTTTGGTGAAACCATAATCGAGTTTTCCGGCAGCAGCATTTGGAATCACATTCCCGTCGTTTTCACCACTGGGATAGAGAATGATCTCGTCAATTTTCGCCACACCACCATGATAGTCCTCAAAGGCTGTCAGCACAGTGTAATCGTTCATTTGCACTTCGTTGACTTTGAATGGACCGGAACCGACAGGATGTTGCCAGAATGCGGCCTGCTGAAATTGCAGCGGATCAACATCCGCCAGCAACGCTTTCGGCAAGGGTGCGAATTGCGAGAATGTCAGTAAGACGTTCGGATCCAATTCTGCGAATTTCATGGTGATTTTGTTGCCGTCAACTACAATTCCGCTGATGGCGTCGGCCTTTCCGTCCGTGTATGCCTTGGCACCTTCCAGCGACTTAAATGTTGTGGCAAACACGCCGTGCAAGTCGGAGATCTTCAGAGCATACTCGATACTCCATTTCACATCCTCGGCCGTCAGGTCGGACCCATCATGCCATTTCAGTCCGTCCTTTAATGTAAAAATCAGGGTGAGACCGTCTTCACTCAAGTCGTAGTCAGAAGCGAGGTTGCCCTGTGACGGCGTCATGGTCGGATCGGCGATCAGCAAGCGATCGAAGAGGACTTTTGACGGCATATAGATGCCGGGATTAAACCACGGATGCTGGAAAAACTCCACCGGGGCGGTATTGGTATAGAGGACCTGTTTGCCGTCTTTATCCGGGGCAACTGTCCAGTTGACAATATTCCAGTCGTAATTGTACTGGGGGTTCCCGTAGCCGCCGCCGTTACGACTCAACTTATCACTTTCATAAATGAACATTTGCTGATAGTAGAGCGGAATGGCGGGGAGGTATTCGTTTTCGTATTTCTGTAGTGCCGCAAATGCCTTTTTTTGCACAGCCGGATCGGCCGAGGCATTGATCGCATCGATGAGCTTGTTCAATTCCGGGGTTCCGGGGGTGTGTGAGTTCGCCTTTGTGCCGGTTTGATAGCGTGCATAGTATTCTTGCAGGGCCATTGCAGCCACTGCTCCATAGCAGAGATCCCATTCCACAGCTGAAGGGCCATTGATCGGATCTTCTGGAGGCGTCCATAATTGTGTTGCCAGATCCCCTTCCAGTTTCCTGAAGGTCATTTTGATGCCGACAGCTTCAAGATAGGCTTGCACTGCGGTCATCAAATCAACCGTGAGCTGATCGCCGTAATAATATACCAGATCGAGGGTATAATCTGGATCCCAGTTTGCAGCGGCTAACAGCTCTTGAGCTTTTTCAGGGTTGTATGAGTACGGGTTCAATCCGTCAACTTTCCAGGCACCGTTCGGTGTTTGGCTGTCAGCAGCAATCGCTTTGCCCTCCAGCAAGGTTGCAACAATCGTATCCATATCAATGGCATAGGCGATCGCCTGGCGTACGCGAACATCGGATAATGGATTACTGTTTGTCGGTCCTTCAGGGACAGCGGCGGCCGCGAAGAGGCTGCACAACATGAGTTGCACGACAAAAATGCATACAAACGATTTCGTTGTTTTCATGATACTTCTTTCTCCTTATTATTCCTGGACGGTTGGTACGTTGGAAACTTCCTGAGGCTGTGAGGCATTCAATTCTCGTTTACCATGTCTCTCGGCAGTCATCACCTCCTTAAACGTTTTCCTGCATGCTGTGATTATGTTTGATAAAGATGATGAATATAAGATATATTATATCCTGAAATGTTATAGATTATTTGTCAAATAATTTTTTTGAAAAATTTCATTTATACTCAGAAAGTTGCATCGAGTCGTCTGGAATTATTACTTGACAAAAACATGTTGGAATATACGATATTTTATCGAATGTATCTACCGAAAAATCCGAGAGCCTCGAAAGAGACAAGGAGAAGACAATGACAATATTTCGTGGAGTATGGCCGGCGCTCGTGACGCCTTTTACATCTGAAAACACAGTGAACACCACTAGTATACGGGATATGGTGGAATACCTTTTATCTAAGAAGGTCGATGGATTTTACGTCTGTGGAAGAACTGGTCAGGGCTTGTCGATGTCTGCCGAAGAACGTCGACTTGTTGCCGAGACAGTCCTCGACCAGGTGAACGATCGCGTTCCGGTGATCGTACATATCGGCAGTATGGCCATTCAAGATGCTCTTCTGCTGGCACAACATGCGGGAGAGAACGGCGCTTCCGGAATCAGCAGTATCATTCCGCCGTATTATACAGAGATGGAACAAATTACGGCCTGTTTCCAGGCGATTGCAGGAGTTGTTCCGGATCTGCCCTTTTTCCCATACCTCTTCGGCTTTCCAAGGGTCGTGGAATTGATGCGGAACCTGCAGCAGTTTCCGAACGTTATGGGCACAAAGTATACCGGGCCGGATATGTATGAATTCCAACAAGTTGTGAATCTGGGAGAGGAGAACTGGTATATTTTTTCCGGGATGGATGAACAGTGCTTATTTGCGAGAATGTCGGGCGCATCGGGAAATATCGGATCAACAGTGAATTGTATTCCCGGCGTGTACCATAAGCTGCAGCGCTGCTTTGAAGAGGGACAGCTCGCAGACGCGATGGCATGGCAGTTGAAGGCCAATGCATTCACGCAGCTTGTACAAAGCTATGGCTTTATGAGCGGGATGACTGAAGTTATGCGAATCCTGGGCTTTGATTGCGGTAAGTTGCGCTTGCCGGCTTTCCCGCTTAGCGAAGAGCGCCGTGACATGCTGAAGGCTGATTTGGATTCATTAAACTTTGCCGAACTTGCGGGCTTGTCATAAAAAGACAAGACGTGGATGCGATGAGCAAATACGGCAGATGAATCGATTTTAGCTGGAAGAAAATTCTGCTGTCTGTGCGGAACTCGCAGACGGCAGGAGTATACGGAAGGTCGTGCCCTGTTTTTCGCTAGTGTGACGTCTGGCGGCTTTTTCGGTTCTTCGCTGATGAGCTGTAATTCCACTCCCAGCAGCTTCTCAAAGTCAGGTTCCCGGCTGAAATCAAAGATCCAATAATCCGGCAGCGCTCCCTTCTGCCCCTGAAAAACGATAAGTTCCTTCTCGTCGAGGGGTCCTTCCGATGTTGGGATCAGTTTTTGTGACCGCCGCAGGATCGCAGTCGATGATGCGCCAATCTTTCCGCAACAGACCGCAAATATCAGTACAATAAAAGATGAACGCCTAGTCTCATTATCGGAATAGCTGTTTCTGGCTTATTGGCGATATCTATTTCAGAACGTAGAAAATACGGCTTTCATCTGTGTAAGTTACAACAGGTCACAACTCGTTTCACCGGACTCGTTTACTCGCCGGTGAATTCTGTGTTAGTGCTCATGGAGGATGAATGGATCAGGTAATCACATTTACAACTCGAAAATTCGACGTAAGCAAAGAAGACGAAAATCCAATTAATCCTATTCATGGAAAATCTTTGCTTATCTGGCTCAAAGAAAACTTGGCAGGCAAGTTCGAGCTATCTGAACCAGAACCGGAAGATTGGGGTTGGTATGCTTACATTAACTGGCAGGGTCGCTCTTACTTGTTGGGTGTGCGCGCGCGCGAAATAAACCATCCTGACTACGAATGGGTATTTCAAATCGACAAGCAAAGATCGTTAAAAGAAAAACTACTCGGCAAACAAAAAATGACTTCAAACGACGAATGCTTTAATTTTGTAAAATCTCTGTTCGAGTCTGAACCGGAAATTAAAAATGTTGCAGTCGAATAAAGCACTAACAAACGGGTACACCCGCAAAGCGCATGAAAAAGACTGAGTCGCAGGTCTCACTGCTCGACTCGCGACCTGAACAGGCGTCTTATATGTTTCTCTCGCTGCTCGCGGATAAAATCAAAGTGCTTATCATCGGCGGAGGAAAGGCTGCGTCAATCAAGGCAAAGAGCTTTGCAGGCCGAGGTTGCCGGGTGACTGTCGTATCTCCGGAATTCAGCCCGGAAATCACGCTGCTTGATACAGGGAGCCTGAGCCTGCAGGAAGGTCGTTACCAACGCAGACAACTCGACGGATATCATCTCGTGGTGATCGCTACTGATAACAACGATGTTAACCGACAGATCCAGAAGGATTGTGAGCAGATGGCGAAGCTCTATCTCATGTGCGGCGATCCTGGAGAAGGACAATTTGTGACTCCGCTGATGCGTGAGAGCGAAGAAGCAATACTGGCATTGAATACAAGACAGGGCAGTCCGCGCACATCAGTATTCATCGCTGAAAAGCTTCGGAAAGAGCTCGAAGATCACGACAGCTTCATCCGTGTTGTCTGTGAACTCAGAGAGCAGCTCAAAGGCCGTGATGACAGGGATGAGATTCTGAAACGCGTGAATACCGACGAATTTTTTGAACTGTTTAGAAGAGGCCAGCATCACGACGTCTTGAGAGATATGCTGAGCCCAGACTCGCAGCGTCCCCTGTGAAAGCGTTTGTTGCAGGACTGTGAGCGATCACGACAAGAGGAACGGTATGTTTGTACGACACCGAAGATTGCGTAAAAGCGCGGCAATTCGTGATATGGTCCGGGAGACCGTGCTGACTCCTATGGATTTTATTTATCCGCTTTTTGTGGTGGAAGGAGAAAATATCAAGCGAGAAATCAGCTCACTGCCGGGAAATTATCATCTGTCCGTAGATCGGCTGTCTGACCTTATCGAAGAGGTTCAGCAGGCCGGTGTACGCAGTGTGCTGCTCTTTGGTCTACCGGCTTTGAAAGACAACGTGGGCTCCGGCGCCTGGGCAGAAGACGGTGTGGTGCAGCGGGCTGTGAGAACGATTAAAAACATCTCTCCGGAACTTTGGGTCATGACGGATGTCTGCATGTGTCAGTACACCGACCATGGTCACTGCGGCATTATCAAAGACGGTGATGTGGACAATGATGTTTCGCTGGAATATATCGCCCGAATCGCCTTGTCTCACGCTCACGCCGGCGCCGATATGGTCGCTCCTTCGGATATGATGGACGGACGGATCGCGGCTGTCCGTAAGCTGCTGGACGATTACGGGTTGACTGACGTATCGATTATGTCCTACAGTGCCAAATATTCCTCAGCCTTTTACGGTCCGTTTCGGGCAGCCGCTGATTCGGCACCACAATTCGGCGACCGTAAAGCCTATCAGATCGATTCTGCCAATCTGCGTCAGGCTATGAGTGAAATCGAAGCTGACATCGACGAAGGTGCAGATTGCATCATCATTAAACCGGCTCTGGCATATATGGACGTGATTCGCCGGGCGCGGGACCGTTACGATCTCCCGATCGCCGCTTATAGCGTCAGCGGTGAGTTTGCCATGATCAAAGCAGCGGCGCAAAAAGGCTGGATCAACGAACAGCAGGCGACGATGGAGATTCTTACCTCTTTGAAGCGTGCCGGGACCGACATGATTATCACCTACTATGCCCTTGATGCCTGTCACTGGTTAAAGCAAGGATAACGGCGGGGGAGCGACATGAGTCTGCCATGAAAACGACTTATCCGTTTGTACAGTTGCTCCTAAGGTCTACAAAATTCTTGACAGACTCTCTAAAAATATGCAGTAATGTACAAAGAGCTATGACGATGGACACGATCTTGATACGCTTGGTCAACACGATCGGGGATAGGGGATGAAAAAAGTTCTGAATGTGCTGGACAATGTTGAAGAATATCTGACCGGGGCTATGTTACTCTTGATGGCGATCATGTATTTTCTGGAAGTTGTCCTGCGCTACGTCTTTTCTTCTTCCAACGCCTGGGTTGAGGAATTGTTACGCTATATGATGGTATTTATCACGTTTTTCGGAGCCAGCGTGGCAGTAAAATATGGTTCGCACATGTCGGTCAATGTCGTTGAATATATTCCCTCCTCTGCTGTAAAGCGCTTGATTGAGATCTTTGTTGCACTGATGGGGATTGTGTTTTCAGTACTGATTCTGTATTTCAGCTGCTTGCTGGTCCTGCGTGTCAAAGGATTCGGGCAACGCAGCCCAGCCCTGCAAGTTCCCATGTATATTCCGTATGCGATTCTCCCACTGGGCTTCGCCTCGATGCTTGTTCGCTTTAGCCATCAGCTCCTGAAATCTCTGAACATTCGGTTGACGCAAGAAAACTAATGGTCGCACTGCTTATCATCCTCTTTGCCCTGTTAATGCTGAGCAGCGCGCCGATGGCGATTGTGCTCGGCCTGACCTCCACTCTGTCGATCACCCTGCTGACAAAAGTGCCTTTACGTGTCATCCCGCAGCAGTTATTTACCGCAGTCGATTCTTCCGCACTAATGGCTGTACCGTTCTTTATTCTGGCTGGACAACTTATGACTTCCGGGAAAATTGCCGATCGCCTCATTAAGGTGGCCTCAGCCTTGACCAGCTCGCTGCGAGGAGGATTGGCGATTTCAGCAGTGCTGGCCTGTGCGTTTTTTGCCGCAATATCCGGTTCCAGTCCGGCGACTGTGGTGGCGGTGGGCAGCATGATGATTCCGGCCTTAACCGAACGGGGATACCATAAAAATTTTTCCACCGGACTGCTTACGACTGCCGGCTCCCTGGGAATCATGATTCCGCCAAGTATTCCAATGATTATTTATGCTCTGATCATGAATGTTTCCGTCACCAAGGAATTTTTGGCAGGTATTGTGCCGGGCTTGCTGATTAGCGGCCTGTTTATTGCGTACAGTTCGTTTCAGGCAAAGAAACATCGATGGGACAGCACAGAGGTCTTTTCTCTTCGTGCCGTAGCCGCTTCGATAAAACGGGGTTTCTGGGGTTTGTTACTGCCGATACTGGTGCTGGGAGGCATTTACGGCGGAATTTTTACCACCACTGAAGCTGCAGCTGTCTCTGTTGTGTACGCACTGTGTTGCGAATTATTGATCTACAAAGGCTTGAAACTCAAGCAACTTCCAGCAATCCTGAAAGATGCTGCTCTCTTGTCGGCAGTCCTGTTGTTCATCGTGGCCAACGCCTCCTGCTTGTCTTGGTTTCTGGCCAGCCAGCAAGTCCCCAGCAAAGTGGCTGTCGCTATCGGAGAATTCGTCACAACGCGTTGGATGTTTCTGTTGCTGGTCAATGTGCTCTTTCTGGGACTCGGTATGTTGATGGATATCGTTTCAGCCATGATTATTATTGCGCCGATTCTGTATCCGATGCTGCAAAAATTTGATATTGATTTGATACATTTCGGTATTATCATGATCGTCAATATCGAAATCGGCTTCCTGTCGCCGCCTTTTGGCTTGAACCTTTTTGTCGCCAGCGGCATCACGAAGCGGCCTGTACTCGAAGTGACCCGGTCGGTGCTGCCCTTTCTCCTGCTGATGATTCTTGTTCTGCTCTTGCTTGCCCTGCTTCCCTCTATTTCACTGTTCCTGCCCAATCTTCTGGTAAAATAACGCCGATAACGCGAATTTTTCTTGACCGTTTCTCTCCCCCCGTGCTTCTTGAAAAAGCATGTTGATAATTTCCATCCGAACGCGGATGTCATGTCCCTGATCTTTTGATGTAAAAGGAGAAACGTGATGAGAAAGGTTCGTCTTATAAGCGTGTTTGTTGTCGTCGCCATGCTCTCAGGTCTCTGTGCAGTGTCGGCTCAGGAGAAAATTACGTTTAAATTCGCTCATATTGCGCCGATAGTTCATGCTGATCATCGGGCTGCAATGCACTTTAAAGCGTATGTAGAGTCCAGATCGAATGGTCGAGTCGAGGTCTCCGTTCATCCTGCCGGACAGCTTGGCGGTGAACGGGCGATGATCGAAGGCGTACAGATGGGGATGATTGAGATGGGCTTCTTTACGGCTGCCGTTTTCACCAATTTTATTCCGCAGATCGCCGTGACCAATCTGCCTTTTATCTTCCCGGATCAAAAAACTGCTTATCGTGTCCTTGACAGCGACATCGGCGATCGTATTTTCAGCCATTTCCCGGAAAAAGGCTTTACTGCGCTGGCATGGGGTGAAAACGGTTTCAGGGATTTCTCGAACTCGAAGCGGGCAATTCATGCGCCCGGAGATATGGTGGATCTGAAAATGCGTTCCATTGAAAGTCCCTTATTCCTCAACTCTTATGACGCTCTGGGAGTCAACGCGGTCGCGATTCCGTGGCCCGATACATTTACAGCGTTACAGCAGAAAGTGGTGGACGGCGCTGACTTGCCCTATAACTCGATGGCTCTTGCGAAATGGCTTGAGGTGCAGCAGTACGTCACGCTCTCCGGCTGGATCTACGAACCAATGCCAGTTGTCGCCAATACGGATTGGTTCCAAAGTCTGCCGGAAGACATTCAGCAGATCATCAGGGATGGAGCCTATGAGCTGCAGTTGACGAATCGGGCCTTAAATGCTGAGGATCGTTTGAAGACCGATGCTGACGCCAAAGCACGGGGTATTGAAGTGGTCACGCTGACTCCTGGTGAACGTCAGGCGTTTCGTGAAAAAATGATACCAGTCTACGATGCCTGGAAAGAGAAGATTGGTGGAGAACTCGTCGATATGGTGCTTGAGGCCACAAAATAGAGGCGCTGATCTGGCGGCATAATTCACTCAGGCACACAGGACCCGACAAGGCTTTCCATCTCCTGTGTGCCAATTTTTTCTATAAAGCGAGAGACATGAAGATACTCGGAATTGAAACATCCTGTGATGATACGGCGGCAGCAGTTGTCGAGGATGGGCAGCGGATTTTATCAAACATTATTTCTTCACAAAATGAGTTTCACGCAAAATACGGTGGAATCGTCCCTGAGATCGCCTCGCGTAAGCATGTTGAGCTGATTCTCTATGTTATTCAGGACGCTATGGAAACGGCAGGAGTGGATTATGAGCAGATCGATGCCATTGCCGTAACCAATCGGCCCGGGCTCGTCGGCTCGCTGCTGATCGGCTTGTCAGCAGCCAAAGGTCTCGCGTATTGTCATAAAAAAGCTTTGATCGGCGTGGACCATCTGCTTGGGCACATCTATGCCAACTACTTTGAGCATCCGGATCTGGAACTGCCGCATATTTCTCTGACCGTGTCCGGCGGGCATACCTTGATTATGTATGTTAGGTCTCGCACAACATACGAAATTTTAGGCCATACCGTGGACGATGCCATCGGCGAAGCCTACGATAAAGTGGCGAAATTTCTGGGACTCGGTTTTCCGGGCGGACCGCTGATCGATACATTAGCCAGGACCGGCGATCCGAACGCGATCGACTTCCCCAGCCCGCTCATCCACGCCGATAACCTGAATTTTAGTTTCAGTGGCCTGAAAACCGCTGTCATTCGCTATGTCAACGAGCAGCGAGACGCCGGTGTCGACCTGAATGATGCTGATGTTGTTGCCAGTTTTCAGAAAGCGGCAGTGAAGGTCTTGGTGAAAAAGGTGTTAAATGCGGCAGAGGAGAAAAGCGTGTCGACTCTGACCCTTTCAGGAGGAGTCGCGGCTAACAGCGCACTGAGGGATGCCCTGATCGAAGAAGCCCGGCAGCGTGATCTCCGAGTATGTTTCCCTCCACTGCTGATGTGTACTGACAATGGCGCCATGATCGCGGGCGTTGGCTATCATCTCTATCAGGACGGTGTCCGCAGCAGCTTCGATCTGGGCGCCTTACCGAGCATTCCGTTCAATTGAATTGTAACGCATTGAGTCAAATTCCCTTCATTCGCCGAGTCACCCACAGCGCTTCCGACGCTCAGCTCCTTGAAGAGGCCGCTCAGATTCTGCAACAGGGCGGGGTGCTTGTGTGCGCGACAGATACCGGCTACTTACTGGGAGTGGACGGCTTGAACGTCGAGGCGGTCAAAAAAGTTTACGCCATCAAAGGCCGCAATTTCAACAAGCCGATTCATGTGGTTGTTTCCGACATTGAAATGGCACGTCAACTGGTAGTTGTCGATGCACGGGCAGAAAGGCTTGTTCAGGAATTTCTGCCAGGCCCTTTGACGCTGATCCTGCAGAAAACCTCGAACGTGCCGGAACTGCTGGTGAGCGGTTTACCGGGCCTGGGGATTCGCATTCCTGAGAATCCTTTTCTGCTCAAACTTGTCAAACAGGCTGGCTGTCCGATGACCGCTACCAGCGCAAATCGTTCGGGACGGGCCACACCTTTCAGCGTTGATGGCGTCTTGCAGGGCTTGGGGAAAGCCGTCAGGTATATCGATTTGATTATCGATCAGCAAGACACAGCACATAGCATGCCGTCCACGATATTAGATCTCACTGCCCAGCCACCGCGTGTGCTGCGTCAGGGACCGCTCGAGAAAGCGTTGTTGCGTCAATATCTCTAGGCAAAAGCTCTCATGAGGAAAAAGACGTCTTAGACAGCGGACTGCTGTTGACCAGTGCATAGCGATCGCGGAACATACACGCTGTCCCGGCCTGTGAGTTCTTCGATCTGCTGGACAAGCTGAATGGACGGCTGGATCGCAAATCTCTCTCCAGCTCTGACACAGGTGATCTTGTTGTCGCTGTCGATATATTTGAAGACCACCGGACAATCGCCGTGATGATCGCTCAGAAGCTGCTGAAGTCCTTCGAGGGTCCGGCGACGCAGCTTCAGAGCCTGCATGTCGATCAGGCAGTGCTTGTCTTCATGGCTCGGCAGGTGGATAGGCTTCACTGTCCGGGCACGTAATTTTGGGGGATCACTTTCGGCAAGATTGAGCTGTCCGGTGACCAGAATTGCCAAATCTTCTTCGAGCAGTTTGTTATATTTCTCAAAAATGTGGGGAACCAGGATAACTTCGATGCCACCTTCCAGATCTTCAAGCCTGAAAAAAGCCATTTGATCGCCTTTTTTAGTGATTTTTTTGCGATAGGCTGTGACAATCCCGCCCATGACGACCCGGTCCCCGTCATGGCAGTCGAAGGCAGAGACAGTAGAAGCTGTCGTGGAACGCTTCATGCTTTGCAGATATTTGCTCAAAGGATGGCCGGTAATATAAAAACCGATCCCCTCCTTCTCAAATTTCAGCTTGTCGGCTTCGTCCCATTCGGGGATATCCGGAATCTGATCGTCTCCGGAGGATGACGCTGAGGACGCAGCTTCCAGCATTCCGAAGATGCTGGCCTGTCCGCTTTGCCGATCTTTTTGTGTCCGCTGGGCGATCTCGAAAAGCTTTTCCAGGCCTTTGACCATTGCGGCTCGCGGCCGGCCTGTGAAATCGAAAGCCCCGGAGCTAATCAGACTTTCGACCACCCGTTTATTGACCCGCGAGAGATCCACCCGTTCGCAGAAATCTTTCAGACCGTCATATTTCCCACCGGAGCCACGAACGTCGAGAATCGAATCCACTGCGCCGCTTCCTACGTTCTTGACAGCTGCCAGACCAAAACGAATCTTTTGATCCACCACCGAAAAAGAGTGTTGGCTTTCGTTCACGTCCGGCGGCAAAATCGTAATGCCCATTTCACGACATTCGTTAATATAGGTGACCACCCGATCAGTATTATCCATGTCGCTGGTAAGCAGTGCCGCCATTGACTCCACCGGATAATGGGCCTTGAGATACGCAGTCTGATAAGTAATCAGGGCATACGCCGCAGTATGGGATTTATTGAAGCCGTATCCCGCAAAATATTCCATCAGATTGAAGACTTCATCGGCTTTGCCTTCAGGAATATTTCGTTTGCGAGCCCCTTCCATAAAACGTTTACGCTGCTTGGCCATTTCCTCGACTTTTTTCTTGCCCATTGCTCGCCGCAGCAAATCGGCATCGCCCAACGTATAGCCGGCCAGCACATTGGATATCTGCATCACCTGTTCCTGGTAAATGATAACTCCGTAGGTTTCCTTCAGGATATTTTCCAGTTGCGGCAGCGGATATTCGATCGGGATGCGGCCATGTTTGCGTTCGATGAAGTCATCGACCATGCCGCTGCCCAGCGGACCGGGACGATAGAGCGCCAGCACCGCGATAATATCTTCGAAGGTCTCAGGTTTCAGCTTGCGCAGCAGCTCGCGCATTCCGGAGCTTTCCAGCTGAAAGACGCCCAAGGTTTGCCCGCGCGACAAGAGTTCATAACTCGGGCGATCGTCCATCGGCAGATCCATCAGATCGAGCGTAACGCCGTGAACCTTTTCGATCATTTCCAGGGTGTCCTGAATCATTGTCAGGTTTCGCAAGCCCAGAAAGTCCATCTTCAGCAGCCCGATTTTTTCGAGATCGTTCATCGGGTACTGTGAAGAAATTTCATCACCTTCTTTTGTACCTTTATACAGCGGGACAAATTCGACCAGCGGCTTTGGGGAAATCACGACACCGGCGGCATGAGTGGAGACATGCCGTGTCAGGCCCTCCAGGACCTGAGCGTTGTTCAGTAAGTCGGCGACCTGCCGGTCGTTTTCTTTTAACTCCCGCATTTCCGGCACGACTTCAAGACTTTTCTCCAGGCTGATATGTAATTGATTGGGGATGAGTTTGGCGAGTTTATCGACGTCTGCAAAGGGAATGCTCAGCACTCGTCCGACATCGCGGACAACTGCCTTTGCTCCCAGAGTTCCAAACGTAGCGATCTGTGAGACATTCTCTTTTCCGTATTTCTGCGCCACATAGTGAATCACTTCTTCGCGGCGATTCATGCAGAAATCAACGTCAATATCAGGCATACTTACCCGTTCGGGGTTCAGGAATCGCTCAAAAAGGAGATTATATTTGATCGGGTCGATGTCGGTAATCCGCATGCAGAAGGCGACCAGGCTTCCGGCCGCTGAGCCGCGTCCTGGGCCGACTGGAATGCCATTCTGCTTTGCATAATTGATAAAATCCCACACAATCAGGAAGTAGCCGGCATAGCCCATTGTTTTAATAATATCCAATTCCACCTGAAGGCGTTCTTCATACTCTTTTCTGCATGCGTCATGCTGGTCCGGCGCGATATGCTTGAAAACGATCTCCAGCCGTTCTTCCAGGCCACTGCGGGAGAGCTTTTCCATGTACGAATCAAAGCTGTATCCCGCAGGAACGCCATATTCCGGAAGGATGATATTCCCGAATTCAAATTCAAAGTTACAGCGCTCGGCAATATTCAGGGTATTGTGCAAGGCATCGGGGTAATCGCTGAAAACTGCTGCCATCTCTTCCGCTGATTTGACGTAGAACTCGTTCGAGCCATACCTCATACGGTTCTCTTCATGAACGAAACGACCGGTGCCGATGCAGAGCAGGACATCGTGGGGAGTCGCATCGGCTTTATTCAGATAATGGCAATCATTGCTTGCCACAAGCGGGAGATCGAAATCTTTAGCCAGTTTTACCAGGAATGTGTTGGCCTTTTCCTGTTCCTTGATGTGGTGATACTGCATTTCAAGGTAAAAATTATCTTTTCCGAAAATTTCACGGTATCGACCGGCAATTTCACGAGCTTTGGCCTCGTTCTCATGGAGATACCAATATGGGACCGCTCCCTTTAAGCAGGCGCTCAGTCCGATCAGGCCTTCGGCGTGCTGACTCAAGATATCCATGTCAATACGCGGTTTGTAGTAGAAACCGTCGATGTAGCCGTCACTGACCAGCTTGATCAGATTTTTATAGCCGGTTTCATCTTGCGCCAGCAGCACGAGATGATTCGAGGCGCCTGAAATGCCGTGTGTTGAACTTTTGTCAAGACGGCTTTCTGGAGCGATATAGACTTCGCAGCCGATAATCGGCTTAATGCCGGCTTTTTTCGCTTGCTGAAAAAACTGTACTGCACCGAACATGTTGCCGTGGTCGGTAATTGCCACGGAGCGCATCCCCAGGTCCTTGACTTTTGTGACAAGTTTATCGATCCGGTTCGCGCCGTCCAGTAAGCTAAACTCCGTATGCAGATGCAGATGGACAAAATCTGTTATGTTTCCCATATATTTCTCCAGGGATGCCGAAGAGAGAAGCGTCTCTTCCTGTATGCCTTATTTTCCTTCTTGTTGCAGCAGCTCTTCGACAATATCAAAACGTTGCAGTCTGTTCAACGCTCTTCTTTCATGTGCTGGAAGCGTCTGCTCTGCCCGTTGATCGAGAAAGACTTGCGGGCCGGCATTCAACGCACGGGCGTTGCTCCCGGGCAATGGATCGTTGTCAAGATCGGTGTTTCCGGCAGGGCGGTGATAGACTATTGACATATGGAGCTGATCGTAGAGGCTGTAAGTCCCCCCGAACTCTCCGGTTTTCACCATCACTGAAGGCTTTCCGCCCCATTTTGGTTCAGAGCTGTGCCGGAAGCCGAAGCCGTGCCCGGATTCATGGGCGACAATCTCTTCAAACGCAATGCGTGAAGGATTAGCGGCTTTATAGTAACGATCGTTATCAAGCACGAAGACCAGGGCCTTATGAATCGTACTGGTGGTCGGAGAGATAAAATCCGGAATCGTATAGGTCAGTCCATAGGCTCCTGAGAGTTGGAGTGAGTCGTCAAACGAGATTACAAAGGCGTTATCCGGAATTTGTGCAACACTGACATCGCTGGCAAAATAGCGCTGCTCAATATCGATCGCGCTGTAAAAATTCCCGGTAAAAATTGGCACGATTTCTTTTAACACCCGTATTGTCGCATCGATCGTCCACTGGTCGATCGTGCCGTCTTTTGCAGCGGCTGCGTTGGTGTTGATATAGAATTTCGGCGGCTGCGGGTTTGTCCAGCGATGCGTCGGAAAGATATCACGTTCCAGGGGATGATTCCCCCTGGCAAGTTCTCGATAAAAGTTGAGGTCAAAGCTGCTGCCTGTTTCGATTGCGTCAACTGATATCGAGCGCCCGTCTCTTGCAGTATTGACGACTTTTGTTCTGGGATAAATTCCCTCTCCGGAAAGAATCACTGCCAGACTGCCTTCTCCCACGCCATAGAGCAGAAAACTGCCGTCACTCTCTGTTATCACGGAACGCGAATTGACCGATACCGTCACTCCAGCCAGCGATCGTCCGTAGACGGTTCCAACAACCCTTCCCGCCAGATTCCCTTGACCAGGGTCGAGCGCTAAACCGTCGGTTTTATCAGGCGGCCCGCTAATGCCGCTGTTCTTCTTGTCATCATGACAGCCGCTGAAACAGAGTAAAGCAGCCATCATGATGACAAGAAGAGCTCTCGCAGTGTAGTGCATCATATATTCCTTATGTCATCAGATGTGTATGAATGCTTAAAAATGCTCCTGCATATATGATGGAACTCAAGCGCTTTTCGTCAAGAGAATAGATCACTTTTTCCATTTCAGGGAGATTATATGAAAAATTAACTTGACATAAACATCATTTTCTACTTTTTTTTGCTTTAAATCAAATTTAAAGAGAATTTTTATAAAAATAGAATTATACAATGAGAGGTGAGACGTTATGGAGGCGCTGACACAGGTCAAACATGAATTGATTCGTGTACTGGAAGAGAATGACTTCGAGCATCTTACCTATGGCGAACAAGCCCGGCTTCGAGATTATCTGCAACAAATTTCTCACACTCTCAAACTTGCCGCTGATCCTCGCCGGCCCCGAAAGACATTCAGAGCGTTGTCGCGCTCGTTAAATTAGGATCGCATTAGAACGAATTTACGTATATTTCGGATACGCCAGGCACCAGATCGTCATCGGACACAGCAGGCAAAGAGGTTTTCGGGCTGTACACAACATGGCTCCAAAATCCATAAGCCCCTGATTATAATCGTAAGAGCGCTTTTGTGGAAGCAGCTCTTCGGCAAGTGTCCAAATCTTTTTAGCGTCAGCACTGTTTTCAGAGCTGTTTTTACCATAAAATACCCGCTGTAACAGCCGGTCGACATTTGTGTCCACCAGCGGAACGCTTTTCCCATGACCAAAGCAGGCGATGGCGCCTGCCGTATATTGACCAATCCCTTTGAGTTTCTGTAACTCATCAGGGGTATTCGGGATCTCTCCTCCGTATTTCGCCTGTACTTCGCGGGCAATTGTCTGGAGACGGACCGGACGGATGTTGTAACCCAGGGGCTTCCAGTCCTCTTTGAGTTGTTCAGTTCGGGCTTCAGCGAGCGCGTTGATATTCGGATATTTCTCGAGGAATTCGTGATATTTTGGAATCACACGATCGACCTGCGTTTGTTGCAGCATAACCTCAGAGATGAGAATATGGTAAGGATTCTCTGTTTCTCTCCAGGGAAGTTGCCGTCCGTAGGTTTCATACCATTCAAGCAGCGCCTGACGAAATTGCCTCTTTTTTTTCTTCGTGATTCTCGGAGCGCCCATCTATACGGCCTTTCCTTTCCGCATGAATAACGCTCATCTGAGCGTTTAGCCATTTTCAAATAAGCTCTGACGGTTTGCGCTGAGACTATAGCTTTACAACACGATCTCGCGGGTCGGAAATATTTTTCGTGACGTTACGGGTATCGACAAAGATTTGGGAATGCTCTACCATCCATTGATAGTCAAAGGCAGAGTGATCCGTGACCAGCACGGTACAATCCATTGATTTCAAAAAGTCGGAGCTGAGTTCGGACGAATTCAGCGTCATACTATTTTCCGAGAACTGAGGGATGTATGGATCGTGATAATATAATTCCGCCCCTTTTTTTTCCAGAATACTGATAATATCAAGGGCCGGCGACTCTCGGACATCATTAATATCGCGTTTATATGCAATTCCTAACATGAGTATGCGTGAGCCTTTCACGCTTTTCTGGTGCTTGTTCAGTGCATCGACGATTCTCGTGACAACATGGGCCGGCATCGACGCATTGATTTCTCCGGCTAATTCGATAAACCTGGCATTATAGTTCAAGGTCTTCATCTTCCAGGCCAGATAATACGGATCGATTGGGATACAGTGGCCCCCTAAACCGGGCCCCGGATAAAAGGGCATAAAACCGAAAGGTTTGCTTGCAGCAGCTTGAATCACTTCCCATACATCGACTTCCAGTTTATCGCACATCAGGGCGAGCTCGTTCACCAGCCCGATATTCACACTGCGGAAGGTATTTTCGAGCAGCTTGACCATTTCAGCACACTTTGTCGAAGAAACCGCAATAACAGTATTGATGGCGTGTTCGTAAAGCCATTTGGCGACGTCTGAACATTGCGGCGTTACGCCTCCGATCACTTTTGGGGTATTCTTCGTGTTATAGTGCGCATTACCGGGATCGACACGTTCTGGAGAAAAGGCCAGAAAAAAGTCTTTTCCAACCTCTAAGCCGCTTTTAGACAGTTCCGGTAAGATGGCTTCATCAGTCGTGCCAGGATAGGTCGTACTTTCCAGCACGATCAATTGACCCGGGTGGAGGAAGTTCCGAATTTCCTGTACCGCAGCCATAATGTAAGAGATGTCAGGATCTTTGCTCTTTCGCAGAGGAGTCGGGACACAGATGCTGACTGCATCGATTTCTCGCAGAACGGAGAAATCACTCGAAGCCCTCAACATCCCTTGAGTCACAAGCTCCTCAAGATCTGCCTCCGGCACATCCTGAATATAAGATTTCCCGGCATTTACAGCATCCACTTTACGCAAATCGATATCGATCCCGATGACCGGAAAACCAGCCTGTCCGAATTCAACAGCCAGAGGCAGTCCGACATAGCCCAGCCCGATGACTCCTATTTTCGCTGTGTTGTCTTGAATCTTTTTTTTCAACTCTGTCATAATTTTTTATACTGCTGCACGTCAAGTCCAAGCTTACGCGCAGGCGGCTTTCATCTCCTGAATAATTTTTCCCCGGTCGGGAGCGTTGAACACGGAAGAACCTGCCACAGCGATTGTGACACCGGCTTCAGCGAGATCCCGGATGTTTGAGGGCGAAGCCCCTCCATCGACTTCAATCTCGACGTCTGAACGTTTTCGCTCTTTCAGCATATTGGCAAGCGATCGAATTTTCTGCAAACTTGACGGGATAAACGTCTGACCTCCAAAACCCGGATTGACCGACATAACCAGCACCATATCGATCTCATCGAGAATTGCATCCAGGCAATGCAGCGAAGTTGCCGGATTCAGGGAAACACCGGCCTTCATCCCGCGTTTCCTGATTTCGCTCACAGTACGATGCAGATGGTGACAGACCTCGACGTGAACGGTCAGGTAGTTCGCGCCGCTGTCGGCAAATTCGTCGATAAAGTCATTGGGATTCGTGATCATTAAATGCACATCTATGGGGAGGGAGGTATACTTTGTAATTGAGCGAAGCACAGGAGGGCCGATCGTTAAATTCGGCACAAAATGTCCATCCATCACGTCAATGTGTAAGATGTCTGCGCCGCCCTGTTCAACATCTTGGATCTCATCGTGTAAACGAGCGAAATCCGCTGAAAGGATCGATGGGGCAATTTTTATCATGACAATTTCTCCTTCGGCAAGAAGTCATCCGTTAGTCTAAGTACGTTCAAGCGTTCTGCAGGACTAGTCAGCGCTTATTCGTTGAATACGTTCAAGCGTCCCGTCCAGCCAAATCTCAACGGACGTAGGCCCAACGACTGGTATGCGAACTGTCACTCGCCGTCCGGAGGCAACAAATTCACGAAACATTTCAGAACTGCCTTCAGCGTTCTTCACGACAACGGCAACATCCCGTGTAAAGGGACCGGGCGGGAGCGTATAGTCCACGGTATAATACGCGACAGGGGGCGGAGCAGTGACTCTCCGTCTCCCTGACTGACCATTACGGCTCACAACAAAGGTCACCATATTCTGCTCTTCGACAAGAGTTCCAGCTTTTGGAGTCTGGCTGAGAACTGTATCGGGCGGGATGAGAGGATAATCTTCCCGCGCGACTCTATTCAGCTTCAGACCGAGCCGTTCAACGACCTGCGCGGCATATTCCAATCGTTCTTCAACCAGATCCGGCATCACCATCACGCGCTTATGGGCACCGCGACTCACCAGGAGATCGACCTGTTCCCCCAGCGTGGCATTGCTTCCTGGACGAGGACGTTGCGTCACGATCGTATCAACAGGACTTTCATCTGAGTGAACGTACGCCACATCCCCAATCCTGAATCGGCTCTGCCGGATAAGCCGACGGGCTTGTCCCCAGTTTTTTCCAGTCACATCAGGAAGCGTTACTGTTTCAATACCATCACTGACGTTGATACGGATCAGCGCATTTTTCGCACTTTTCGTGCCCGGTTCGGGGTCTTGAGCGAGGATATGATCCCTGGGAATCTTCGTATCAATTTGTCGTCCGGCGACCTTGAGATGCAAATGACGCTCAGTCAATAAATTTCTGGCATACTCAAGGTCTTTTCCGATGAGATCGGGAACTTCGACTTCGCTGACAGCGAAAATATATCGATACGTGGCGATCCCGCTGAAAATGGTCAGAGAAAAAAGAAAACAACAAAAAATAAGGCTTTTAAGGAGTCCGAGAACTATTTTAGGCATCGGCTTGCTGCAGGAGAGAACCCGGAGGGTGAAGAATTCCTCCGGAGACTACCATTTTGAGGCCATCTTCAATACTTATCGGCAGCACAACCACTTCCTTTTTCGGAACCAGCAGTAAAAAGCCGGTGGTCGGGTTTGGTGTGGTGACGACAAAAACATTCAGGAGAATTTCTGGAATTTTTTCCTGAATTTCTCCTCCAGAGTCAGCGGTGACAAAGCCAATCGTATAACTGCCTCTTTTAGGATATTCCAACAGGACAACCTGTGTAAAAGCCTGGCGTTGTTCTGCGGTTAAGGTTTCGAGAAACTGTTTGGCGCCGTTATAAATTGTCCCGATAAATGGAATCTTTGCCACGAGATATTCGCCGAAAGAGACAAACGCACGGCCAAGCATATTGGTAACCAGGAGTCCGACCACAAACACGATCAAAATCGTACTCGCAATCCCCAGACCAGGGATATGCCGTTCTGTTAATCGAAGGGCTAGAGGCGCGAATAAACCATCCAGCCACCGGAACATCATTTGCAGTAACACTAGCGTGATGCCGACCGGTAAAACAATAACAAGTCCTGCAATAAATTTGTTTCGAACGGTATATCGAAGGCTTGACAGCATGAAGTGTTTTCAGGGACGACAAACAGTGTCCAGCGTGTGTGAAAAGTCATCCTTAGAAGCCGATCGCATGTCGAATACTGCTTGCCGTTTGCCGAGGCCTGAACGCCTGTTCAGACAGCCTTAGTCTTTCGGCCCTTAGCTCTCGGCTTTTCAAGGACTCCATCATCGAGTTTCATGCCGAGCGCAAGCCCCATATCAGACAGAGTCACCTTAATTTCATTCAGGGATTTTTTTCCAAAGTTTCTGGTTTTTAACAGTTCTGCTTCTGTTTTTTGAACCAGTTCGGCAACACTGCGAATGTTCGCATTCTTCAGACAATTGCTCGAACGGACGGAGAGTTCAAGATCGTCGACATTCATGGCGAGGAATTCATTTCGTTTCTCTTCCTCTTCATCGACCTTCGCTTCAACATCTTCAAACTCTTCACGAAAATGGGTGAAGACCATCACCTGATCTTTAAAAATTTTTGCAGCATGCGCTACGGCATCTGGAGGCGTGACGCTTCCGTTGGTCCAGACTTCCATGACAAGCTTCCCAGGGGAAAGAGGATCGCCCGGCTCAAGCGTAAGCACCTTAAAAGCAACTTGTTTCACTGGATTAAAATCCGAGTCAATCGTCAGGATTCCAATGGCCTGCTCTTCAGTTTTATGCTCATCACTGATCGTATAACCCCGCCCGGCCTCCACCTCCATTTCCATATCCAGACGCCCCTGGCGGTCGAGATACGCGATGTGCATATCTTTATTCAGCACGTCAACATCAGCATCAGTCTGAATATCACCCGCAGTAATTTCCCGCATTTCCTGAAACGGATTCGTGACGTGCAGGCTCATACGCTTCGGAGTTTCACTTGACATTTTGATCGCCAGTTTTTTCATGTTTAAGAACAGCCTGGTAACATCTTCTTGTACCCCGGGAATAGTCGAATATTCATGCAGGACGCCTTCGATTCGGACTCGCGTAATGGCCGCTCCCTTCAAGGACGATAACAACGAACGCCGCAGACCATTCCCGACGACTTTTGCTAAACTCCGCTCAAAAGGGCTGTATGAAAATTTTCCGTAGGTCTCTGACAGGGTCTGTTCATCCCACGTGACCTGCTCTGGTATATTAAATCCTTCCCATTGCATAAAACGCTTTCCTCCGTTGCTTTAACACTAGAACACAACTGTGAATTCTTTGTAATATTTTTTTTCGTGCCGACATAGAGACCTAATAAAAAGACCGATCGCGACATTCTGCAGCAATCGGCCCTCACACTCTCAACATCAGGATGTAGAAAGAGATCAGTCATATTAATACAATAACAATAAAGACAATGCTCTGCCTTGTACAAGCTGAAATTACGAAGACGGTATTTCGCGGCGGTGAAAAAATGTCAAGAGCTTTCAACTAATTCTTACTGAATTCTCTCAAAACTCACTCTGGTCTGTTTTTGCTTGACAAGGCTCGCAGGCATTTTAAAGTCTTTCCGTTCGTCACATGACAGTATTGTTCAACGACAGTTGATATCGTCAAAAAGAGCCTTGACCGCAAAACACGATCTGGACTTAGAGCTGCCTGGAATTATCAGACGCTTTTAACTTCAGCTCGCTTTATCCTAAACATGGCGAATCTTATTGCGCTTGGATTACAGTGGGGAGATGAAGGAAAGGGAAAAATAGTAGACATGTTGTCGGAGCGTTTCGACGTTATCTGCAGATATCAGGGCGGACATAACGCCGGCCATACAGTCAGAATCGGAGATAACACATTTGTGCTGCATCTGATTCCTTCCGGGATACTGCACAAGGGGAAACACTGTGTCATCGGCAACGGCGTCGTGGTCGACCCTGAAGCGCTGTTCCGGGAGATTGATGCCTTGCGGGACCAGGGCATCTCCGATATTGAAGGACGTCTGTTTGTCAGCGCGCGCGCTCATGTTATCATGCCTTATCACCTCCTCCTGGATCGTGCACATGAGACGGCTCTGGGAGAAGACAAGATCGGCACCACTGGACGTGGCATTGGTCCGGCGTATGAGCAAAAGAGCGCGCGTTCCGGGCTGCTGGTCTCAGATTTACTGCATGAATCCACGTTCTTCAGGAAGCTGCAGATGCAGCTGGATAAGGTGAAAAACTGTCTTGGAAACGATGCCCAGGACTTCTCCTGCGATGCCTTGTGTGAGGCCTGTTTGACATTTGCTAAGCGCCTGAAACCGTATGTGGTCGATTGTTCGCTCTTTCTGGCTCAGGCCCTGAAAAACGGCAAGGATATTCTTTATGAAGGCGCTCAGGGCGTTATGCTGGACATCGATCATGGCAGCTATCCCTACGTAAGCTCCTCCAGCGCCTGTGCCGGCGGGGCCTGCACGGGACTGGGCGTCGGCCCGACCACCATCGATGCTGTGTTAGGTGTGATCAAGGCCTATACCACTCGTGTCGGTGAAGGACCGTTCCCCACTGAACTGTTCGACCAGAATGGCAAAGAGCTGCAAGAGTACGGCGGCGAATTTGGCGCAACGACCGGGCGGCCCCGGCGATGCGGCTGGTTCGATGCCTTGATCGGGCGTTATGCCGTCAGGGTGAACGGCGTCAGCTCGCTGGCAGTTATGAAGCTGGACGTACTGGATCGTTTTCCTGTGGTGAAAATCTGTACGGGCTACCGCTATAATGGAGAACACCTGACGGAATTGCCAATGCAGCCGGAAGCCCTGCAGGACTGCGAGCCGATTTATGAGACTCATGAAGGCTGGCAGCAGAGCACCGCCGGCATCACTGACTACGATGAACTCCCGAAAAACGCCCGGTGCTATCTCGATCGTCTCGCTGAACTGCTGGAGACGGAAATTGCTGTCGTCTCAACCGGTCCCAGACGTTCGGAAACCATTATAAAGGCTCAGGAAATGTTCTTATAACTGTTTTATTCCCGTCGAGCCATACATACGTTGTCACCGTGCAACGTCGCTATGCTAAGCTGTCTGGAGTTGCGCCGCGCTGAATCGCCATCATGGCAATATCGTCATATTGAGCGGCATCAGCGGTATGGCCGTGAAGCTGCTCTTCGACAAAATCGAGGAGGCTCCCGGCGCTTTGGACCTCGGCGTTGTCCATGATACTCCAGAGGCGTTCTCTGGTGAACAGGCGTCTGTGGGAATCACGGGCTTCAGTAACGCCGTCGGTAAACGCGAATAACAGCTCTCCCGCCTGTATTTCGATATGTTCTACGGAAAAACGGCTGTCGGCAAAGGCCCCAATCACAGGAGCAGTCGTGTTAAGGTGGCGTTTAATGCCCTCGGCGTTGAGAAGGAGCGGCGCAGGATGCCCGCTGTTGACATAATCGAAATGGCCGGTCTCCGGATCCAGCACCCCGATAAAGAGTGTCGCGAACATGTTCGTCTGGTAATGATTCTGCACAAGGTAGTTGTTGACTGTCTCAACCGCACTTTTCAAGGTAGTTTGACCGTCAATACCGTATTCTGCAAATGCGCGGATCAGTGTGCGGATCAAGACCATGAACAGGGCAGCTCCCACGCCTTTGTCGCAGACATCGGCGATCGCGCAGCAGATTTTAGGCTGCTGCGCGAGGCGGAAGACATCGTAAAAATCTCCTGATACGGCGCGCGCCGGATGAAGGCGCACGGCAATGTCCCAGCCTGGAAGTTTCGGAAGACTTTCAGGCAGAAAACTGCTCTGAATCCGTCGCCCGATTTTAAGCTCATCTTCATAACGGAGCAACTCTTTCTGCTGCTCCAGGAGCAGTTGATTGCTCAGAACCAGTCCCACAAGCAGAGCCAGGGCTTCCGCAGCCTGCTGCATATACTCGTTAAACACGACAAGTTCCTGAGTCTGAGCCTCTTTCGGATTGATCAGTTGTAACACGCCAAAGACCTCACCATCATGATCTTTCAGCGGGATGGTCAGACTGGCAGTCGAACGATACTTGTAGTGGCGGTCAAAGGCTTTGGTTCCGGAAAAATCGAAGCTTTTGACGTTGTAGACATCGGCAATGTTAATCGAGATTCCCAGCAAAGCGCTTGAGGTGGCGACATGGTGATGATTGGGTGTTCCATTGTCATCGTGTAAGCGCAGTGGAGGCGGAAGGAATTTTCCGCCGTCGCGATTGTTGATCGTTATGCCCAGTGCATCGTTGAGCATGATTGCACAACGCAGCTCATCTCCCTCGCGCAAATATAATGTGCCTCCATCCGCATGACAGAGTGCCTTTGTTTCCCGCAAAATTTTTTCCAGCAAACGGTCGAAGCTGCGGATTTTCGAGAGCGACATGCCGACCGGCAGGATGATCTGCGTGAGATCATTGGCCAATTTCTGCGCATTGCTGTATTCTACCTTATGTTGAACCAGGCGTTGTTCGATCCGAGCGTTGTAAAGAGTCAACGCAATTTTTCTCAGAAAAAGCTTTGGATGAAAAGGTTCATAAAGCAGCAGGTCTTCGACACCGTCTTCTAAACAGGATTCCAGCTCTGCCAATTCATCGATTTTTGCCGGCATCAGTACCGGTGTCGTGAAAGGAGCATATTGGGTCTGAAGGTGTTTCAGACACTCACGATGTTCTGACTGAAGGAGGACAAGATCGATGTGTCCGGCCCCGAAACGCGAGACTGCCTGGCGGCTGCTTTGTACAATAATAGTGGTATACCCGGCGTGCTTCAGGCTTTTGACGAGCTGATCTCCGAAGGATGACACGCTCCCCACGAGAAGGATTTGGGCCGGCTTCGGAGTGGATTCGGAGGAAGATCCGGATTTCATCACCAGGGTAGTGCAATTCCATGTCCCCCGACGCTCGTAGAAAAATTCATCAACATGACGCTGTACGAGATAAATTCCCAGCCCGCCGGCGCTGCGTTGCTCCAGCGGCGTCTCGAAACTTTCGGGGGCTGATGCCTTGGCGGGATCATAAGGGCAGCCCTGGTCTTCAAGAATGATTCTGATTTCTCTTTCATCCAGTTCTGAGACAATACGCAGGGTTTCCTCTCCGCGAGCACCAGCACAGCCATGCTCGATGGCATTGGTTGCAATTTCGTCCACCCCCAGACGAAGATGGTAGCTGCGTCGTTCGTCCAGACCAGCAACGCAGGTAGCCGCCTTCACGAAGTCCCTGATCTGTTTCAAAGAATTCAGGCTTGCCGGTACAGTTAAGCTTTTTGTATGCTGCATGCTCACCTCACGTTGGTCGCATTGGAGAACGGCTGTAAAGACGGTGTTCTCTCCTTGTCCTGCAAGAGAAGAGAGAGGGGGATTCATTGTGCTCTGCTGGGAAGAAAAAACGCTATCTCCCCACGAGGACTGCCACCGATCGGTTGCTCATCAGAAAACGCTGTTGATCGGAGAGCCGCAACTCTGAGCCGGGTTCCCGAACATCTTCAGGACTCGGCATGGCGGTGTTGAGAAAACAGTGCCAGGCCATACCCTTGGGCAAGATTGGCAGCTCGAAATCATGATCTTCCCAGTGCATATTCATCATCACATACGAATAATCGTCGTGCTCGCTGCCGTTTTTGGCATGTTTACCACAGAGGAGAAAAGCCAGGCTGTGGCTTTCATATGACCAGTCAGGCTGCCAGGGACGGACGCCGTGCCAGCTGATGTCGGGATAGCCGCTGTCGACATAGTCTTCATTGCGGAAATGCCGACGATTCCGAAGAGCCGGGTGACTCTTCCGAAACGCCAGGCAGTATTTAACAAAGCGGAACAGATCGGCATTCTGCTCCAGCAAGGCCCAGTTCATCCAGTTCAGTGCGTTATCATGGCAGTAGGAGTTGTTGTTTCCCTGCTTGCTGTGGCCGGTTTCATCGCCCATCAAAAGCATCGGAACGCCCTGGCTGCAAAGGAGGATGGCGATTGCATTTTTCATCTGACGCCGTCGCAAAGTGAGTATGTCCGGATCCGCGGTTGCTCCTTCGACCCCGCAATTCCAGCTGTAATTAGCATTAGCGCCGTCCTGATTCTGCTCGCCGTTGGCTTCATTGTGCTTCTCGTTATAGGCGACCAGGTCCGCCAGCGTGAAACCGTCGTGGCAGGTGATGAAATTGATTGAAGCCGAGGCTCCGCGGCCAGCGTATAAGTCCGGTGATCCGGTCACTCTTTGCACCATCTTGCCGATCTGGCCTGGGTCGCCTCGCAGAAAGCGCCGAACCGTATCACGATATTTTCCGTTCCATTCGGCCCAGCGATTGTAAGCCGGAAAGCTGCCGACCTGATACAATCCACCGGCATCCCAGGCTTCGGCAATCAATTTGCATTTTGCCAGAACCGGGTCGTGAGCGAGCGATTCCAGTAAAGGAGGATTCGCGAGAGGTTCCCCGGCCTGATCCCGTCCGAGAATCGATGCCAGGTCAAAGCGGAAACCGTCTATATGATATTCCGCTGCCCAGTAGCGCAGGCTGTCTAAAAGCATATTGCGCACGACCGGATGATTACAGTTCAAGGTGTTGCCGGTGCCGCTGTAATTTTCATAACGGCCCTGGGGCGTTAGCATATAATAGGTGGAATTATCGATGCCCCGAAACGAGATGGTCGGTCCGTTTTCGTTTCCTTCGCCGGTATGATTGAACACGACATCCAGTAAGACCTCGATGCCGTTTTTGTGCAGGGCCTTGATGACATTTTTCAGTTCATCCGCGACCATTGTGCCGTCTTTCATCTTTCCGGTTGCAGCATAACCGGCCTTGGGGGCAAAAAATCCAATCGTACTGTAGCCCCAGTAATTCAACAGTGATGTTTCTCGATCCGGACTGTTAAAAAATATTTCCAGTTCGTCAAATTCAAAAATCGGCATCAGTTCGACGCAATTGATCCCGAGTTCCTGTAAGTAGGGGATTTTTTCATGAATCGCTGCATAGGTCCCGGGATATTTGACGCCGGACGATGGATCTTGTGTAAAGCCTCTGACATGCATCTCGTAGATCACGAGATCCTCGATGGGAATTTCCAGCGGGCGATCGGACTCCCAGTCGAAATCATCATGGACGAGGCGCGCACGATGAGGATAGATGTCATCCAAATCAGGAATCTGACCCCAGACTTCCCGTCCTCCGATTGCCTTGGCGTAGGGGTCCATGAGAATTATCGCCGGATCGAATTTATACATTTCAGACGGCTGCTGGTCGAAGTTCGGGCCAAGACCATCCATGCGAAAGCCGTATTCAATGTTCTCATAATCCAGCTCGAAGACAGTCATGGTAAACACGTTACCAATGCGTAAATCCAAGCGGGGGCTTTCTTCTGAGCCGATTTTTTGAAACAGGCCGCGATACGGAATTTCCACGAAAGGTTGTGGTTCGCCTTTTTCAAACAAGACCAGTGTACAATCGACGGCGTGTTGTGAAAAAATTGAAAAATTTACCCCCCCGGGCACAAGAGATGCACCAAAGGGATAAGGGCGACCGAGACGAATGGCAAAACCCTTATAAGAATGTGTCGGGTAGACATCGATCCGTTCAATCATGGGCCCTCCTCAAGAAGAGCCAGGCCCTCTTCGATAGTGTCGCACACGCGAAAGTATTCCAGAAAACCAGTTACAGACATAATATCTTTAATGTCTTCGGATAAGCCCACGAGCGCGATTTGTCCCGATTTTTTCCGGACCTGACGATAAAGCAGCAGAAGCATGCGTAAACCGGCGCTTGACATATATTCTACCTCATGCATGTTGACTAAAATTTTCGAGGCCGTCTCCACATCAGGAAAAATTCGCTCCTGGATTTCTCCGGCAGTCTTTCCGTCGATATCGCCTGCTAATTCGATGAGCGACACATGATGATCAGTACTGATATGGCATGTCATAAATGTCGAAGAGTGTGAAAAAGCCGGTGTTGACATCAGAGCATCTCCGGCGCTGCGCCACAACGTCTGTCAAAACCTGCTTTTGGCACCCTTGTTCCGTCTGTTCTTTGATTCTGCTCACTACTTTTGATCCTGTACATTCATAGAAAGGCGAGAAAGTAAAGCTTTTTTCTCCAGAATGCAGAGAAAAAAGCTTGCATAAGTTTCAGGGCTTTTGTATAAATAGTCTGAATTGACTTGGAAGTCGTTGAATAAGTCACGTTCTATGTGCGTGTGTGAGGGAAAATTATGGCTGATATACATGAACTTGTCAATATTGAGCTCGTAGATGCGAGTGTGAACAGCTCCCGAGTTATTCAGGTGCTGTCGAAAGTGTCCGGTCTGGCGATGACTCCGGCCGAGATCATTGAATCTGTGCCTTGTATTATTGCTGAGGATGTGCCCCGCAGCATGGCGGAAAAGCTGCAACGTTTTCTGGAAAAAGCCGGAGCAATGGTGAATCTTAAAAGCCCTGGAGACGCGGAGGAAGAAGAACTTGAGTTTGAACTGGAGCTCGAAGACGAGGAAAGACTGTTTTCCCCAGACGATCTTTCAGGCACTGAAGCACTTCGCGGAGAGGGCGTATTAGAGATAGCTCCCGCTCCGGATCAGCTGTCGCGCGATGAATCCGACGACTTGGTCCTGGATGAATATCCGCGAGCGGCGGACAGCGATCGTGACGCCGGGCTCGATGGTCCTTCCGAGGATTTTGGCGGGTTCAGCGCTGCATCGACGCTTTTGGACGAAGAGGCTGATGCTGCCGAAGATGAAGAGCTCTGGGGAACTGAGGATGATGGATTTGAGAGCGATGTAGAAAAAAATGCCGCCTCATCAGACCTCGAAAAGAGCAAAAAGAAAAAATTCTCCCTTCCATTTTTTACGAAAAAAGTACGGTCTGATGCTGCCGGCGCCGATGAAAGTGATCCTGGCGGCGAGACTGGCGAGAAAAAGGGGTCAACCCTTCCGAACGGCTTGCTTGCAGCAGTTGTCAGCGGATTTATTCTTGGGGCGCTGCTTTTCGGAGTCTGGGGCATGCTGTCGAAACGCAGACTTCAAAGAGAGCTGCAAGCCGTTGGCGCTCAGACGCCACATCGTGCAGAGCTTCAGCAGAAGCTTGACGAGCAAGCCCGGGAAATTACACGTCTGAAGCAACTGACGGCAAAAACGGATCGTGCTGCGCCGCCGCAGAGTATTTCCCCTTCGCTTGTACCGGACGGCAACGATTCAGACGTGCTGGCCGCCATATTGTCATCCTTTGAATCGCTGAAAGATACGCATCTCGAGAGCCTGACCACGTCTGCTGAAACGCAGCAAAAAGCCTCCTGTTCGCGACAGGTGCTTCTCGATGGCAAGGGAACTTTGACCTATGCGCAGGTGGTGAAGCGTTTCAGCGCGAAATATACGGCCTTTGATGTAATGCGCAGTCCCTCGTTAATAACGCCCTTTGTGGCGGAATTAAAAATCCCTTTCAAACAAGAGATACGAGTCGGGGCGGATGAAACGTCCTGTAATGCTGCTTCGTTTACAGAACTGCCCACGCCGCGCCATCACGAATTCGGCGGTTTCTACGGCATCTGGATCGTCGAATATCTTTATAAAAACGGCAGATGGGTCCGCAAGCCTACGGTCACGGAACGTAACCGGGCTTTGTATGCACAAGCCTTTGTCAACGGCAGTCCCGATTATGCGAGGTTCCTGATTGATGAGACGCTTTATCCGGGATTCGACAATTAGCTCGGCGTGACGCGTAGAGCGCCTAGAGCACGATCTGATATTTTTTAATCCGCCGTTCGAGCGCCTGCCGGGAAATGTTCAGCAGTATTGCGGCCTTGACCTGATTGTTTCCGCTTTCTTGCAACGCTGCCAGAATCGTCTCCTTTTCGACACGCTGTAAATCGAATATCTTGTGGGAGTTGGAAGGGAGCCTGATTTCATCCGTTTCTTCCGGAAATGTGACGTTCAGAGAAGCTCCTTTCGAAAAAATCATGGCCCGCTCGATCATATTGCGAAGTTCTCGAATATTCCCTGGGAAGGCATGCTGCTGTAAACGCTCGAGAGTATGCCGCCGGATCGTTGGGATCGGTTTCTTCATCTTTTCCGCAAAAAACCGGACAAAATGTTCCACCAGCACCTGAATGTCTTCCTGACGCTCCCGCAGAGGCGGAGGTTTGATGACGACCGTATTTAGACGATAATATAAATCCGTGCGGAATTCACCCTTCTTCACTTTCCCGGGGAGATCCTGGTTTGCGGCGGCAATGACCCTGACATCGACTTTTTGCGGATTCTCCGAGCCGACCACGTCCACCATTTTATCTTCAATCACGCGTAACAGTTTTGCCTGCAGCTCGATCGGAAGATCGCCGATTTCGTCGAGGAACAGCGTGCCTCCGTCTGCAAGTTGAAAGCAGCCTTTTTTCGACTCCAGTGCTCCGGTGAAGGCACCTTTTTTATGACCGAAGAGTTCACTTTCAAACAGTTCACGGGGAATTGCGCTGCAATTGACTGCGTAAAACCGGTGTCTGCTTCGCGGGCTGTGATAGTGAATCATGCGGGCAATAAGCTCTTTTCCGGTACCGCTCTCTCCGAGAATCAGCACGTTTGTCTCGTCGTGTTGAGCTGCAGTAGAGGCCATGTCGAGAATGTTTTTGATGGCTTGACTCCGGCCGATAATATCCGCATCGATCGCGTGCTGCAATTCTTTAGAAATCAGAGAATGCGAGCGTTGGCCTTCCTGAGTGCGCTGACGGAATTTTTCCGTTCGTTCGATGGCAGCTTTCATCTCGGATAGACGGATGGGGTTCTGAAGAAAATCAAAGGCACCTGCATGGATCGACTGAATGACTGCGTCCATAGCGTCATGTCCGCTCACCACGATCACATTAATATCGGGATAATCTTTTTTGATCTCCCTGAGCAGATCGAGCCCGCTCATGCCAGGCAGATGCATATTTACGACGACAACGTCAATCGCTTCGGCCTGAAGAATGCTGAAGACTTGGGATGGTCGATGCGTCGTACAAGTATGGAAAGTGTGCTCTTCAAAAAATTCCAGCAACTCATCAGCTAACAGTTGTTTATCATCAATAATGAGAATATTCAGATTTTGCATCGTCCTTGTTCGTGATGACAGAGGGTTGTAACACTATAGGACTCCAGAGCGTTTTGGGAAATCTGTTCTTATATCACGCTGTGGGTATCATGAATATTTTGGCAAGAGAAATCTGTATTTTTGCATAAGATGCCCGAAATGACATCTTGTTTTCGGGCAGTTCTGCTGGGGTGAGGTTCAAAATCTCCCTGTAATAGAGATGTTTTACAATTGGCACAGGATTTGCTGTTATGTGTCTGGGCAATGACAGTGTGTCATTCACTCTTGTTCATGTCTCTTTTTATTCGATCTCACAATAACACTTTTATCGTAAGGAGAACAGTGCCACATGAAAGAAGAACGTTTGGATTGTTTAGGTGAAGCGTGTCCGGTTCCATTAATTAAAGCTGAAAAAGCCTTGGAAAAATTGGAAATCGGCGACGTGCTGATTATAGAAATTGATCATAGCTGTGCGATGAAAAATGTTCCTGAGTGGGCGAGGAACGCCGGTCATAACGTCGAAATCGAGGAAGTTGACGATGGTGAATGGGAAATTTTCATTGAGAAAGTCAAGTAAGAAGAGGACGCCCTATGGATCTTAAGAACACTGAATACTATAAGAAATGGCTGAAAGACCCGTGGACCTATGTCGGCGGTGCAGTCATTCTCGCTGTGCTCAATATCGCCCACATCGCCGCAACCGGCGGACGGTCATGGGGAGTGTCAGGAGCGTTCGCAAATTGGGGAGCGTGGGTGATGCAGCTTTTCGGCGGCCATCCAGAGAAATGGGATTATTACATTTACGTAAATAAAGGCTTTTCAACACTCACATTTTGGACGGACGGTTCTTCGATTCGTAATGTCGGCGTGATTGTCGGCGCGTTATTAGCGACCCTGCTGGCCTCACAATTTAAGGTGAAAAAAATCAAATCCTGGCGCCAGATTGTGGCAGCTGTGCTCGGTGGTCTCCTGATGGGCTACGGAGCCAGACTGAGTTTTGGCTGCAATATCGGGGCCTTGTTCGGCGGGGTCTCGTCGATGTCGCTGCATGGATATCTCTTTATGATTTTCATTTTTTTAGGCGGCATTGTTGGAAGCAAATTGCTGGTAAAATTTTTCATGTAGAGACGGAAGGAGACGGAGATTATGGGAGATCTTGCTGCCAGAGCAGCCGCCAGTCGGTCATCACGCCCGAGAAAAAAGAAAAAGAATCAATTCCCTCTGGGAGTGGGGTTGCTGCTTGTGCTTATTATTGTTGGAATCCTGCTGTCTGTTTTTTCTCCAGCCGGAGGAAAAATGGCCTTGTTCTGGATTTTCGGCATTGGTTTTGGTTTTACATTGCAACGGGCTAGATTCTGTTTTGCCGCATCCGTGCGCGATCCGTTTTTGACCAGTGGAACCAGTCTGACAAAAGCCGTGATTATTGCCATCGCGATCGCAACAGTCGGATTTGTGGCCTATCAGTACGGCGCTGTTTCCGGAGATCTGGATCAGCTGGGACATATCCCGGGGAGTGTAAATCCGGTAGGCTTACATACGGCCCTTGGCGGATTTCTCTTTGGAATCGGCATGGTCATCGCAGGAGGATGCGCTTCTGGAACGTTGATGAGGGTTGGAGAAGGCTTTGCCATGAACATGATTGCATTAGTCTTTTTTGTCGTGGGATCTATCTGGGCCTTGAATCATTTCCCGTTGTGGTCAAAAGTCCTTTACTTCAATGCACAACATAAATTCTTTCTGCCGAAGATCGTTGGGAGCTGGGGAATTGCCTTAGTATTGCACTTTAGCATGCTGGCGGCGTTGTACATCCTGGCCGATTGGTACGGGAAGAAAAAAAGTGAGCACTAACATCATCATCAAGAGAAAGGAGATGTTTTTGATGAACACAAAATATGTCCTCTATTCAGGTTTTCTGATAACAATGGCTGTCCTGAGCGTCGGCTGTGTTGAGCAATCTGCTGATAAATACAAAGTCTTCGAGAGCAGTCAGGCGCTGGTAGAAGATTTGAAAGCCCGGATGCCACAGTTGTCCGTCAAAGATCTGCAGGCGAAACTGGAGAATGAAGAAGATGTTGCCCTGATTGATGTCAGAACACTGAAAGAATTTAACAACGGCAGTATTCCGGGGGCGCGGCATATCTCGCGGGGTCTGCTTGAATTCAATGTCGAAAAAGAATTTCCTGAAAAAACGCAGGAAATTGTTATCTACTGTGAAAAAGACAGCCGAGGGTTGCTGGCTGTTGAAGCACTGAAGCGGATCGGATACCAAAACGTCAAACACCTCGAGGGAGGATGGACGTCGTGGAAAAACGACAGCCTTAAAGATGCTGTTGATGAACTGCACGAGCATGAAGAGCATGGTGGATGTTAGCAGCGTCATAAATTCATTATCACTTAGGTATAACAGGAGAAACAGAATCATGAAAAACGTTATTGTGTCGTTGGTAGTCGCAGCTGTTGTCTTGACATGCGGAGCCTTTATCCAAGTGGACGCGCAAGAAAGCAAAGTGTTTGAAACTCCTAAAGATCTTGTGGCTTATGTCAAAACCCAAATCACTGAAATTTCGCTTGAAGATCTCAAGAAAAAAATGGAAAATCAGGATGATTTTGTACTGATCGATGTCCGTGATAAAGGCGAGTTTATCAAAGGCAGCATCCCAGGGGCGATCAATATTTCACGTGGTTTGTTGGAATTTAAAATTGGCAAACAGCTTGAAGGGAAAACAAAAGAGATCGTGCTGTTCTGCAAAAGTGGCTCACGTTCCGCTCTGGCGACTGCATCCCTGAAATCACTTGGTTACACAGATGTCAAAAGCCTGGAAGGCGGCTGGCTGGGCTGGGAAAAAGCTTCTAACTAACGGTCGATTCTCTCTCAACAGGGTGTTGCAGAGGCCTCTGCAACACCCTGTTCTTCTATAAACGTGCAGAAAAGGATCTCGGTCATGAAAAAGAAATATGAGAGCTATGATGTTGTAATTATTGGAGGCGGTCCTGCTGGCCTTACTTCGGCAATTTACTGTGCCAGAGCGCGCCTGAACACCCTTCTTATCGAAAAATCCTTGTTGGGAGGCTTGGCTACATATACTAACGAAATCTGTAATTACCCGGGTTTTCCGAACGATCTGTCCGGCTTGGACTTAATGAAACAGTTCGAACAACAGGCCAAAAAATTCGGGGTCAAAATTAAGTTGACTGATGTTAAAAAAGTTCTCCTCGACAGTGGCGGCGGGCACATGGTCGAAACCTTTCGCACGATTTATCAGGCGAAAGTCGTGATTATTGCGACAGGAGGGCGGCCTCGATTAACCGGCGCAACACATGAAAAAGACTATTTGTTTGATAAAGGTATTTCTTTTTGTGCGACTTGTGATGCCGCAGCCAATAGCGGAAAAACCGTTATGGTGATCGGCAGCGGCGATGCTGCGGTTGAAGAAGGGATGTTTCTGACGAAATTCGCCGACAAAGTCATTATGTCGGTCATTCATGACGAAGGGATTATGGATGCCAATGAAATCGCTAAGAACCAAGTTTTGCAGAATCCCAAAATGGAATTCAAATGGAATACTATGGTCGATGCCTTTGAAGGTGAGGGACACCTTAATACCGTGGTGCTGAAAAATCTCAAGACAGGCGAGCTCGAGCCGGTAAAAGTAGACACCTGCTTCCTTTTTATCGGCTATATTCCCAACAGCGATCTTTTCAAAGAAGTGCTCACGCTGAATAAACAGGGCTACATCATCAGTAATGAAGACATGGAAACCGAGATCCCCGGTGTGTTTGTCGCTGGCGATATTCGCCAGAAAAGCCTCCGACAGGTGGCAACTGCGGTCGGCGACGGCGCGATTGCCGGTGTTGCTGCGGAACGCTATATTGCTGAGACGGAACTCTTTGAGCAGCAGATCATGCAGAAGGAAAAAGTCGGTTTGATTTATATCTTCTCTGCGATTGATGCTCCGAGCCGTGAACTCATTAGCGAAGTGCAGAAAATTGAGGAGAAAATGGGCGGTAAGGTGAAGCTGAACCTGATCGACTTTTATAAAAAAGAGTGCCTCTGTAAGCGACTAGGCACTGAAATTGAACCGATGACTGTTGTGTACACGAAAGACGGAAACGTTGTGAAAAAAGAAGCCTATTCCTCGCAAGATTCAATTGTCAAGACGCTGACGGAATTGTGTGGATGAGTTGTGTAAGCCTGAAAGGTTGTACAAAAACCTTTCAGGTTGTTCTGCATTCTGGGCTAAGCGTGCCTGGCAATGAGTTTCGCAACGTATTGCCCGAAGTTGTTTTCATTCAGGAAGGTGAGCTTATACATGCTGCTTAAGCCTTGTGTCTGTTTAGTATTTAACCCAAGAGTAATAATAAGAAAATTTGATGACGCAATGTTTAAACGTCTGCGCAGTTTCGTATATTTTTCAATCGATCCGCGAAATTCTCCAGATTTACATTCGATACAAATCGGAGTCTGGTCGCTCAAGAGGAAAAACACATCCAGCTCATGGCGATCGTCATTGGGAAAGGTGATCACGAAGTTCCGCAAACAGGATACCTGTAGCGAGCTTTCCTGAAAGAAGGCCAGCAGTTACATCAATACAAACCACTCCAGCCATTCTCCATTGAAAAAATTGACAATCGTTTTTGCAGTCTGCAAATTGAGCCGCAACACCTGATCTTTTTTGTGATAAAAGTATCTTTCCACAAACGAATAATTGTATAATTCCTGACAAAATGTCCTGATCGTTTTGATCTCTCTCTGGGTGTTTTTACTGAGGAGCAGCTTGACATTGCTGTATCCCCTGCGCTGCACGTATTTGATCTGATCGAGCATCTTTTTCAGTACAGCATAATTCTCTCCCAGATGTATGGCGACTTCATCAAAAAAACCGGTGGTGTCGATCGCGTTGCTATCGACGCTCATCTTGATATTTCGCGCCTGAAACCAGGTCTCAATGGGTTTATACTGCTGATAGCTGGACATGGCGGTCGTATTGTGAATATCAATATTCGATATATCCAATCGCGCTGATGCGGCTCGCAGCGTTTCTGCCTTGCTGGAGGTGGAGCTTTTATCAGTTGAAGCGATCTGCTGTTTCAGCTGATAGAGCTCCTTATACAAGGCCATATATTTTTCCAGGACTTTTTCGACAAATATCACGGTGTTATATATTGGCGCTGATTGCTTGCATTTAGGGCATCTGACAGACCTTCCCGTCAGATCATTGGATAGTTCACGAAGATGTCCGCATGTATTACATCGAAAGATCGCCACGTTTCTTGTCTCCTTCCAGATCTCTCAGAGAGCCATTACAACAAGCGAGGGAAAATTCCTGCTATCGTATGTACGTGTATCAAGATTCTCAGTTCTTTTGTCAAGAGGATTTTAGAAGCCTTCGCTGCAGTCGTCAGGTCAAATTGCCAAAAAATTATAATTATATCATAAATATTCGTCTTTTATTTGTAAAATTTATGAAATAATTATTGACAAAATACGGAGAAGGGTATTATGGTGTTATTGTAAGCTCACACGTACTCTTCGCAACTTTCGTTTTTGAGACAAGGAGGGCGATAATATGGCCGCCGGAGGACAAGACGCTGCACAATGACGAACATACGTGAATTCCTATAGCCGATCCCTGATATGCAGGCCACCAGGACTTTCTCGCTCTGTCGACTTGTATGGTGACGAGCATCACGGGAAAAAGAAGACAAACAGAGTGCGGGAAGAACGCCGCCCGACAGACTGTCGGGCGGGGTGGATTACAACTCTAAGTCAGAGAGGCGGCTGATAGCTTCTTGCACGTCGTCTGTATTGCCAAAGGCCGACAGGCGAAAATAGCCTTCGCCGCATTTCCCGAAACCGGAACCAGGAGTCCCCACGACCTGGCACTCATGCAGCAATTTGTGGAACATATCCCAGCTGCTTAGTCCGTCAGGGGTTTTAAGCCAGATATAAGGCGCATTTACGCCGCCGGAGTAGCTGATATTCAACGCATCAAGGCCCTCCCGGATGATCCGGGCATTTTCTAAATAATAGTCGACGATGGCGTTGATCTCTTGACGACCTTCAGGCGTAAATGCGGCTTCTGCGCCTTTCTGGATGATATAGGCCACACCATTGAACTTTGTGGATTGGCGACGCAGCCAGACCTGATTCAGCTGAGACGGATTTCCTTGGGCGTCATATATCTTGACGTCGTTCGGGATGATCGTGTAGGCCAGACGTGTTCCGGTGAAACCAGCTGTTTTTGAAAGGCTGCGAAATTCTACTGCCACGTCTCTGGCGCCGTCAAGTTCAAAAATGCTGTGAGGGATTTGATCGTCGCGGATAAACGCTTCATACGCTGCATCGAAGAGAAGAAGGGCTTTTTTCTCGTGAGCGTATTCAACCCATTTTTTGAGGACTTCTTTTGTCGCCACCTGCCCGGTCGGGTTGTTGGGATAACAAAGATATATCAGATCGACATCTTCCTGCGGCAGTGCCGGCAGAAAATTATTCTCAGCCGTCGAATCCAGATAAACGACCCCCTCATAATGCCCGTTATGGCAGTCTCCTGTCCGTCCGGCCATGACATTGCTGTCGATATAGACAGGATACACCGGATCGGGAATGGCGATTCTGGTGTCCGCTGCAAAAATTTCCTGGAAATTGGCGCTGTCTTCCTTTGCGCCCGTGGAAATGAAGATTTCTTCCGGCAGGATGTCAACATTGCGCGGCACAAAATCTGTGCTAACGATTTTTTCCCGTAAAAACGTATAACCTTCATAAGGGCCGTAGCCGTGAAACGTGTCAGCATTGGCCATATCTTCAACTCCCTTTCGCAGCCCTGCCAGTACTCCCGGAGTCAGCGCTTTCGTGACATCTCCGATGCCCAGCTTGATAATCGCTTTGTCAGGGTGTTGCGCCTGATACTTTCCCACCTCTTCTGCAATTTCTGCAAAAAGATAATTTCGCTGCAGTTTGGCATAATTGGCATTGACTTGAATCATGATTGTACTCCTCAATGTCTGTCATACAAGACGGTTACGCTTTATAAAAGCGCCTGATTCCATGCGATACTTTTTTAGTGTGCGTCTTTATTGTGGCGGAAAGGCAATAAGGCAAGTATTTTCATACAGAAATTGTAAGAGGCCGAGAGAGCCAGGGCCCGGAGGTGACATTAATGTATGATCTGAAACGTAGAGCCGCTCTCAGGGTGTTTGACAACTTCAATTCTGACTGGAAAGGCGTTTTTCAGAGATTCCAGATGGGTAATCACCAGGATTTTCTCAAAGTCTGCGCTGATCGTGTTGATGGCTTCAACCAGTTGGTCCAGTCCTTGTTCGTCCTGAGTACCGAAACCTTCATCAATCACCAGAGTTTTCAGGCGTGTTCCGGCGCGGCGGGCAAGCAGCTTTGAGAGGGCAAGACGGATCGCGAAATCAACCCGGAAGGATTCGCCGCCGCTGTACATCTCGTAGCTGCGGGTTCCCAGCTCATCGCTGATTTTGATATCCAGTGACTCTTTGGCCCGACCGCTTTGCAGTTCTCTGACCGGTTCAATTGCGATATGTGTACGATTATCAGTGAGTTTGGCAAGAATTGTGTTGGCATTGTCTTCGATCTCAGGAAAGGCGCTCTCGATCAGATGGGCCTGAATGCCGTCCTTGCCGAAAATTTTGATAAGATGCTTGTAAAGTGTGTACTCTTTATCGGCTTGCCGCTTTTCGCACATTTTTTGTTCCGAATGTGCTTCCAAGTCCAGGCAGTGCTCGTATTTTGTGGTGTATGTACCCTTCTCCTCTAACAAGCGATCGCGTTTTTTGCCTGTCTCCTGAAGGGCACGTCGGGAAGCTTCCAGGTCACTCTCAACAGCAGGCAACGTCGCGATACTTTGTGACAGCGACTGTATGTGCTCTTCTACGTGTGTCAGCATCTCTTCTTGAGAGCGTTTCTCGTCAAGCAGTTCATCGAGGCTGCGCGTCAAATCAGGGAGCTGTTTCTGAGCCTGTTCGATGCGTGCCTTTTGTTCGGGCGCATTCTGCAGGCCGTGCAGTTCTTCCTCGATCATATCGTGGGCCTGTTTATCATAGGCAATATCCGCAATCTGTGCGGCGATTTTCTGCAACTGTTCCTCTTCTTCACGAGCGTATTCTCGTGTCTCAAGGCACTTACGAAATCCGGCGATCTTCTCGTCAATCTCGCTGATACGGCTCTTGAGCTTTTGCTGTTTACTGCGCGCGTCCTCCAGTTTCGAAAAATCAATCGCAAAATTCTCAAGCCTTGTAATGCGTCGTTTAAGCGCTTCATGCTCTTCTTGGTCGTAAGCCAGAGCATGAAGCGCTTCTTCCAGCGTTTGACGTTGAGCGCGTTCGTTCAGAGCATATTCTTTTTCTTCGATCTGCCGTTGCAGGGCCTGTTTTTCCTGCTGAAGCTCTGCGAGCGTTTTGACGGCCCGGCGACTTTCATCCAAAGCACGTTCAGCGTCCGGAAGTTCACGCTCCCTCACGGATTTCAGCGCTGCGATCCCGGTTTCGAGTTCTTTATATTGCGTTCTTAAGGCATCCAATTTCTGCTCTTTTTGTTGAAGAGCCTTCTTCAGCTGCTCGTGCTCATGATAAAAATCTTGAATATCACGAGCAAAATGTCTCTCAATATCATTTTTTTGAGACGTCTCAAGACGGGACAAACACAGCGGACATTCAGGTCTTTCGCTCCGCCTGATCAAGTCCAGTTTCTCTTCTGCTTCTTGTGTTTTTCCTTGTAACTCTTTGCAGCGAAGCTTGAGCTGATCCACAAGGGCACGGCATTCAGCCCCGGCTTCCTGATTGCGCGTCCAGGCTTTTTCGAGGTCTTCCAGACGGGAAGCCTCCTGTTGACAGCGTTTGAGCTCCTGCGCCCTCGGAACCTGTGCTGCGGCAAGCTTCTGAGTTGTCTCGATCGTCTGGTCCAGGATTTTCAGCCTGAAGCTCAACTCCTTTTTCCGCAGCTCAATCGTTTTCTCCAGCGCTTTCAGGCTGACTGTCAGGTTCCCTGCCCTCTGACGGGCAACTTCCCACTGCTCATCCTGTTTGCGTGCCGTCCGAAGTTCTTGAAAGCCTGTTTCAATGTATTGTCCCTTGTCCAGGAGCTGCTGCATCTCATCAAGCTCTTTCCGAATCTGGGCATATTCGCCTTGTGACGTTCCAAGGGATTTTTCAATCTCAGCGTGTTTGTGGAGGATCGCTTTTTCCAAATGCGCCTGCTGATTTTCAAGTGTCCTTTGTTGATGAGATTTTTCCTTATAAATTCTCATGTCGTTTTGCAGGGCAAGAAACTTTGCATAGCATTCGAGGATGTGCTTCTGTTCGCCAAGGATCGTCTGACAGGCGTCAACCTGCTCTTGCTGCCTGGATATTTTCGTGTCCAGGGACTCAATGTCATGTGCGATGCGCTGCTGTTGTGCGTTACATTCCCTAAGCCGCTCGTGCCTGGCGCGCAGTTCATTGATCTGCTTTTCAAGGGATTGGAGAATTTTCGTTTCTTGCGTTTGACTATGTTCAAGGTCCTTCAGGGAAGACTCCAGACGGGAGAGTGCCTGTGCGTACTCTTCTTTATGGGCAAGTTCCCCAGCGATATTTTCCAGCTGTCCTTCTAGTGCTGCTTGTACTTTTTCCGCATGGCTGAGACGTTTTTTTGCCAGTTCGACAAGCCGATCGTAACGCCGGAGATCGAGAATTTCCGCCAGGATTTCCTTGCGCTTATGAGGAGTTTTTTTGGTAAATTCGTCGGCGCGGCCTTGGAGGATAAAGGCTGAATTGATGAAGGTGTCGTAATTCATGCGCAAGATGGCATTAATTTTTTCCTGGGTACTACGGGCGGTTTTCTCGGTAAGACTTCTGTACGCATGATTGCTTTCATCCAGTACCTGGAAATCGAGTGTGCTGAGTTTCGATCTCTGACGATTGCGCTGGAATTTTCGCAGAATCCGGAAACGATCGCCTCCAAGATCGAATTCGAATTCCACCTGCATGTTGTTCGTGCCCAGGCGTAGCAGTCCGTCGGAAGATGAGCGCTCGCCGGCTGCTTTGCGGGCTTCGCCCCACAATGCCCAGGTGATTGCGTCGAGAATTGCCGACTTGCCATGACCGTTATTGCCGGACAGACAGGCCACGTCAAATTCCGTAAAATCCAGCGCTGGCACGTTTTCGCCGTAACTTAAAAAGTTTTTAAGAGAAAGAGAGACTGGTATCATAGAGAGAAATGATCGGCAATCACGAGCAGGTCTACGTCATCGAGTTATTCAGCGTCTTCGAGTTCTTGAATCAGGCGGCCGGCATATTCCTGCAGATCCTTTTTCAGGCCTTGAAGCTCTGGTCTCATTTCAATATACTGGGAAAGCGCATCGCTGAGACTGGCATCGTCGGAAATGCGCGGACGCTGGGAACGAGTGTCTTCGGTTGTTCTGTGAATGCCGGCTACTAAAAAGGCTCCATCCAGTGCGGCGCGTATTTGCGGAAGATTCAGATCGTGTTGCTGACTTTCGCTGACAGTGCAAGTCACACGTACCACCGCATTGTGTATATCAAATGTTTTTATGCGGTCGAGGAGGCGCTGAGTTGGAAAGACGTGTTCCCGCAGGTCCTCTTCGATGTTCACAAAACGCCGGGCTGGAGTGTGGATAAATTCATATTCTGCTGCGCCTTTTTGCAGCGACACCAGACAAAATCCCTTCTCCTCTCCAGCTTCGCCGAAGTCGATCCGCTCCAGGCTGCCGGGATAGACGACAGGCGGAAACTGACCGCGATTTAAGTCCTGGTGCCGGTGGATATGGCCAAGAGCGACATAGTCAAAGACCGGGTTTTTCAAAATGCCTTGCAGGATCATCGGATCGTGTCCGATTGTCGTGTTACGTTCGGAACCGGAATATCCTGCCCCAGCAACTGCTACATGAGCCAACAGTACTGCCGGAATGTCCGGATCGACATCCCTTGTGAATTTCTGGATGCGACGTTCGCATTTTTCCTCAATCGTTCGGATCACTTCATCGTTTGACAAGCTCTTATACTCGTCTTTGGTCAGTAGAATGTGGCGCGTGGGCCAGGGGAAACAAGCGACTTGCACGGGGCCGCGCCTGGTTGTGAGTCTTTTCAGCATCGGCTTCTCTGCAACATGGAAATAGTGTTCTCCGCCGAGAGTCTGAAAAATTGTCAGGGCCGAATGCTTGCCGAACGCTGCCGGAATGTCGTGGTTCCCAGTGACCATGACGACTGGAATTTCCGCATCGGCAAAACGTTTGAATTGTTCGGCAAGTTTTCCTTCATGAGTCGGTGTGGGACTCGCGTGTTTATAGGCATCTCCGGCGAACAAGACCAGATCCACGTCCCAGTCCAGCGCCGTATCCACCGTATACTCAAGACAGCGGCTAAAATCCTGCAAACGTGTATGCAGACCGGTCGATGCGTCCAGACGCCCATAATTTTCGACGCCAATGTGTATATCGGCCAAGTGCAATAGTCGTATTGCTTCCATAGATTCTATTCTTCCAGAGCGTCTGGAGAATTCTGTCAAGAAATAAGCGAAAAACCTCAAAGATTGGATCTAAACAGGGCATGTTCAGCACATTTCCCGCATCGCCATTCTCCCGTAACATCTTCAGCAGAACAAAAAGATTGACAGCGATTCTGCGTTGAGCATAGTGTTTCAGCGGGTTGGAGCAGCTTAGATGCCTGTAAGTCGTTTCTTGTTACTATTCTCATTAACGTGCGCAAAGACGCAGAGGAGGCCGTGCCGGAGATAGTTCTGCGATTCTGCGTGACATCAAATTCGTGATACCAGAACAACTTGTTCATGTGATTGAAGCTGCTGTCAAGCAGCATTGGGACAGCCCGGCTTTTTCAGATTATGAAGGAACAACGCTGTCCTATGGGGATCTTGCCGGAGAAATTTCCCGGATGCACAAGATGTTCCGAAAAGCCCATCTGAAACAAGGGGATACAATCGCAGCTGTTGGTAAAAATTCCACCAACTGGGCGTTGACCTATCTGGCAACGCTGAGCTACGGCGCGGTGATCGTCCCGATCTTAGCAGATTTTACGGCAGATAACATTCATCATATTGTCAACCATTCCGACTCGAAGCTTCTCTTTTGTGCGGACCTTCTCTATGAAAAATTGGATGAATCACAGATGCCGCAGCTCGAAGCGATTTTCTCGCTTAACGATTTTCGTCTGCTTCATTTTCGGAAAAAGCATTTTCCTGAAATCGTTTCGCAGGCTGGAGGTGTCGGCAACAGACCGGCCCTGGACGCAAAAAACCTTTCTTATCCGAATTTGACGAATGATCGGCTGGCCACGATTATGTATACTTCCGGCACGACAGGCTTCTCAAAAGGGGTGATGCTTTCGCACAACAGTTTGATGGCTAATATTCTTTTCGCCCAAAAGCACATGCCGTTGAAACAGGGGGATCGCATTATGTCATTCCTGCCTTTGGCCCACGCTTACGGCTGTTTGTTCGAATTCTTGTTCCCTTTCACCCTGGGCTGCCATATCACCTTCCTGACGAAACTTCCTTCTCCCAAATTGCTGCTGGAGGCGTTTCAAACAATTCGACCCAGTTTGATCCTCTCCGTCCCGCTGATCATCGAGAAAATTTACCAAAAACAGATTCAACCACTGCTGTCAAAGAAAAGCGTTCAGTGGCTGTTACGCGTTCCGCCTGCGAAGAAATTGCTTTATGCAAAAATTCGTAAGAAATTGATGGCCGCTTTTGGAGAAAATTTTTTTGAAATCGTGATCGGCGGAGCTGCCCTTGATCCTGAAGTCGAGGCATTTTTCAAAGAGATACGTTTTCCTGTTACTGTCGGCTATGGTATGACGGAATGCGGCCCCTTAATCAGTTATGCCGACTGGAAAAGTCATCGCGCCGGGTCTTCCGGGAGATGTATTGACTTTTTAGAGCTGGAAGTTGATGCTTCGCAATCATCGCAGGAGGTGGGCCAGATTCGCGTGCGGGGAGAAAACGTCATGTTGGGCTATTATAAAAATGAAGACGCAACGCGAGACGTACTCGATGAAGAGGGGTGGCTGAAAACCGGAGATTTAGGACTGGTCGATCAAGATGGGTTTCTGTTTCTCAAAGGACGGTGCAAAAATGTGCTGCTGGGACCGTCCGGCCACAACATTTATCCGGAAGAACTCGAAGCCCGCTTGAATCATTTGCCCTTTACTCAGGAATCTCTTGTGCTGGAAAAGAACGGCAAACTCATTGCAATGGTCTATCCTGACTTTGAACGTGCCGATTCCGAAGGGCTGGACGAAACGCAGCTTGCCGAAAAAATGGAGAAAAATCGCAAAGCCCTTAACAAGACCTTGCCGGCTTATAGCGCGTTAAGCAAGATCGAACTCTACCCCAAAGAATTCGAGAAAACTCCGACGCGAAAGATTAAGCGTTTCCTGTACCAGATTTGATGAGGGACATCAGCCCGGCTTCCGGTGGGTCTCTCACTGGACAAGTCCTCTAAAGGACTGATCGATGTGCGTAAAAACAGAACTGGTGGAACTGTTTCTGTAGAAACAGCCAGCCTCCGGCGGGCATAACGGGCTTCAAAGCCAGGTGCAAACCTATGGCTCTGTGTGTATTTTTTCAGTCCTGCTCTCATTCGAATTGACGTTCATTTCTTTGAAACGAGTGATGCCGCGCCATGTTCGGACAGAGCCTCAAGATCAGACTTTTGACTGCCCGATCGAGAACAGCACCACTGCCGCAAGCGCTAAAATGATCGCCAGTTTGTGGTACAAGTTCACAGGTTCCTTCAGCCACCATACCCCGACAAGAAGGGTCGTGCTGAGAATCGAGAGAACGGCATAAAGGGCGTACTGCGACACGCCGCAGCGGGAATAGAGAAGATTGAAACCAAGATAGGTAAAAAAGAGGCCGGCTCCACTCAAACCGATCGCTTTCCAGTGTCCTTTGACGGTGTTGACGAGATTGAAGACGCCGATTAATGGCGAGACGCCCATAATGCAAAACGCCGCAGTCAGGGCCGAAAGGCTGACGAAAAGCAGACCGTTTTCCACACGTGCTGATTTTTTCTGTCCCAGGGCGAACATCGCGTTTCCAAATGCGGCGATGACGGAAAACATAATTGGCAGGAAAATTTTCATCATGCTGTACAGCCTGCCGAATGCGAAGTTTTTGGCAAGTATTTTCTTTGTAACATAGCGTGATCAAAAAGGCATTTTGGGGCAATCAGTATGAAACAGCTGGAATGACAGCGATGAAACAGCGAATGAAGAATTTATGAATACACCTGTCCGCCGCTGTTGCGTAATACCCATTTCATCCAGCTTCGTGCCGTGTCAGCACGCCGTCTGGCGGTCGTGTCATTCAAGCTGGTATGACGTCGGATAATCTGGACGATTTCGGCATGGGGAAGATCCTGAACCGAAGGCTGCTGCTCGAAAAGAGGCATGTTTGCAGGAGCTGAGAGTAAGCGGTCGAGCATTTCCCGAAAACTTGGGCGCTTCAGGAGCTGTGTGATCAGCAGCCTTGTCCTGCCGCTCCTGAACGGCGTCTGTACAAATTCTCTGCCCAAATCTGTGAGTTCGATATGCCGATCTCTCCTCGTTAAAAAGGCAAGATAGGCAGCCGCGTTGAGGTAATAATCCCCTTGGCGTTCATCGAAGTCGAAATACTCTGCCAGCTCAGTTTTGCTCTGAATCCCGGAGTGGATTTGCAGAATAACGTCAACGACCTTATCCAGATCGTCCGCCTGGGGATATGGGCTGCCGGTCTGTTCGTCCTCACGCGGAATCTCCCGCAGTAATGCCAAAAGATTAAGGCCGCTGCCGGGGTCTTCATTCAGCGTGTAATTCGTGCTCTTGACGATGCGCAGGTCGCCGAAAGTCGTGCTGAACTGAAATTGTAAGAGATAGTATTGACCATTGGAATAGATCAACAGCACTGGAATCACGGCTTTGTCGGTCTTTTGCGACCATTCAAGCCAGGGATACAAGAGCTGACGGATATGAAAGTCGTCGCGCTTGCCGACTTTTGCTTCAAAAAGATAGAGGCCGTCAGGACTCTCATAGCCGGCATCTACTTCGATCTGGACTCCTGCAACGTTCACGGATTCTTTACTTACAGGCAGTCCAAACGAAAAATTACCTGAACGCAAGCGTCCACGAATCGTGAGCGTGAGCTGTTCATCTTGCAGGAAATGTTGAAGCAAACCAGCCGTAAATGCAAAATCGAGCGCCTGCGATTCGCTGAATTGCTGGTTTGAAGGGAAACTGTCGAGGCGTCGTAAATCGATTTTCGGAGCATAGCATTCGCAGGGAATCGACTCAAGGCAGTCGTCAAGACAGAAATAGCTTTTATGATCCGGATCGTGGAAGATGACATAACGGCCATTTGCCACTGGAAAGATCGACAGCGCGTGTTGCCTGAAAATCGCCGGGCGCGAATGCAGCGTGTCCTGCTTCGCCATCAGGCGCGGCTCGCGGTGGCCGGCGCGCCTAAGCGTATCAGCGCTGATATAGACATGGCCGCAGCATTCGATCTGCCTTAAGAGCTGAGAATGGTCGAACACGGCCTGCCAGGCGCGATCGTTTTTGGACTGTTTGCTCATGACTGCGCTCGCTTCTCTGGTTCCTGCTGACGGGTTCACGGTCAGCGTGAATAATTCAGGACAAGCAGTTCTGTAATCTGACCGCGTTTCTGAGGATTGGAATTGATCGCGCGACTGGCATTGACCCGTTTTATCTCAAACCCGTTATACAAGTCGTCGAAAAAATAATCGTCGGCCTTTTCATTCTGGGGATCGGAATTACTGAGCATGAGCTTTGCGCGAGAATTCTGAGCCAGATGCCGATAATAGTTCCCCAGCCGACGCTGATCATCGTCTCCGAAGACCTGTCCAGCGTATGAGGTAAAGCGCGAGGTTTTACTGATCGGCCGATAAGGGGGATCGAAGTAGACAAAGCTGTCATCAGTGAGCACGTCCTGGCTGGCCGTAAAGTCCCCGACGCGAACCTCGGCGATTTGTAACAGTTCGGAGACCCGTGTGAGATTGTCAGGATTTACGAGACAAGGGTGTGTGTATTTGCCGTAAGGGACGTTGAACTCGCCCTTGCTGTTGACGCGGAACAGCCCGTTATAACAGGTTTTGTTCAGAAAAAGCATTTGGGCTGCTGCGTGAACCCTGGCAGTGGACTGAGTGTGATCGTCGAGATGATGATGTCCGTTGTTGTATTGATGGCGGATCTGATAATAGAATTCCTTGCGTGCTGGTTCCTGACGGCTCAGATAGCGTTCGGACAAGTCACTGAGAGCTTCGATCAGCGCATCAGGAGACTCTTTGATGACGTGATACGCCAGAATCAGCTGTGCGTTAATGTCGAAAAGATAAGCCTTCTGAAGCGCAGGAAAGCGCTGGGCCACGTCGAGAAAGACTGCACCGGCGCCCAGAAACGGTTCAATATACCGGGTGATCTCTCCGGTCTGGAGTGCCTGTGGATAGTAGGAGCGGAATTGGGGCAGCAGCCGTCCCTTCCCACCGGCCCATTTCAGAAAAGGCTTAGCCTTCATCGTCGTGTTCTTCCCAACGCCTTTCAGGGGACTTCTCTTCATAGTATACTCGTTTCTATTTTGAGAGGGAGATTACTGTCAAGAGTTTAATGGCTTGAAGATCCTGACCGCAGGATGCCGGTGGAATTCTTGCTGCCTGTCCGTGAGCCTGAAAAGAGTTTGACCTGTGCCGCCTGATAAAACACTTGACAGAAAAAACGATCGCGATCTTTTCTTTGTCCATCTACAAGGTTCATACTGGTGACATTCAGGCTGCATTAACACCCTGAGAAGAGAGAGATTACGCCCTGTTGCCGTAAATCTGAAAAAAAGCAGTGGAGACGCGAGTGATTCAGACGATTCCAGTCAGTTGTAATAAGGATTGTGGAGGCGATTGCCCTCTGCTTGCTCACATTCATGATGGAACACTCATCAAGGTGACAAACAATCCGGCCGGAATGCCGTACATGAAAGGATGCGCACGCGGCCTGATGATTCGGGAAGTTTTGGAATCACCAGATCGTCTGCTCAACCCTCTGATTCGTACCGGTGAACGAGGCGAGGGAAAATTCCGTGAGGTCGGCTGGGATGAAGGGGTGGCGTATGTGGCGCAGAACATTTCTGAAATTATCATGAAATTCGGCGCTGAAAGCATCATGCGCCTCGGCGGTTCAGGGTCCTGCCGGGGAGCACTTCATAATACCGGCCTGCTCACTGCCAGATTTCTCAGCTTGCTTGGCGCTTATACCGAGACCTCCGGAAACTATAGCTCGGCAGCGGAATCCTTTGCGCTGTCGTATATCTTCGGCACGAAATATTACGGTATCGATCCCGCTACTCTGCTGCACAGTCAATGCGTCATCCTGTGGGGAGCCAATATTCTCGATACTGTCTTCGGATGCGAGTTCCCACAGTACCTGCGCGAAGTCAAAAAACAAGGGATTCCAATAATCGTGATCGATCCGCGCAGGACCAGGACCGTCGAACAGTTGGCAACGAGATGGATTCACGTGTTACCTGGAACAGATGCAGTTCTGATGGCGGCGGTGCTTTATGCGCTACTCGCTGCCGATGCCGTTGATCGAAAGTTTCTCGATCGCTATACCAGCGGTTTCCACGAGGTCGAAGCCTATATTCTTGGGCAGGACGATGGAATCCCGAAAACGCCGGAATGGGCTGAAGCGATCTGTCATACGCCTGCTCATGACATCCTTGCGCTCGCGGAAATGTACGGCAGGCACAGACCAGCGGCTTTGATTCCAGGCCTCTCGATTCAGCGAACCGTCGGCGGAGAAGAATCGGCCCGGATGGCGGTTGTCCTGCAAGCAGCAACAGGGAATATCGGCGTTCCCGGAGGCTCATCCGGCGGTAACATCTGGGGCAGGCTCCCCAATCCGCGCTGCGGCTCTATCGATCCATTGAGCACTAAGGAAAGACCGGCAGTTGCAGTCTATCAATGGCCTGATGCCGTCCTTGAAGGACGATCCGGGGGATTTCCAAGCGAGATCCGCTTGCTTTATAATGTTGGAGGCAATTTTCTTTCCCAAGGCAGTGATATCCGTAAAAATATCCGGGCATTTTCCAAGGTGGATTTCGTGGTGTCCCATGATGCATTTATGACTCCGACCTGCCAATGGTCTGATGTAATATTTCCGGTCACGACCTTCCTGGAACGAGCGGACATCATCTTCCCTGCCGGAAACTATTTATTGTTCTCTCATCAGGCGCTTCAGCCGCCGCCAAACGTTAAAGATGACTATGAGATTTTTCGTCTCCTGTCATCAGCTCTTGGATGTGAAGAACGCTTTTCCGAAGGGAAAAGCGCATCTCAGTGGATCGATGACTTTCTTGCGGAATCAGAAATTGAAGATATTCCTGCATTTCGGGAATGCGGGATTTATATGGGAGACGATCAGCAGCGCATCGGCTTAGCGGAATTTTTTCGAGATCCGGGTGCGCATCCATTATCAACACCTTCGGGACGCATTGAATTAGCTGCTTCGACCTATGCTGAGACAGGTTTTCCTGCAGTGCCAAAAGCCCGACCCTTTCAGCCTTCTGCAAAGTATCCGCTCTGTTTGATTACGCCTCACGCCCGCTTTCGAGTCAACTCCCAGAACAGCAACATCGAATGGTTTCAAAAAAGAGAGGTTCAGGAACTCTGGATGAACCCTGACGATGCCTGCAAACGGGGTATCAGCCCGGGCGACCGGGTTTGCATCGAAAGTGCTGCAGGATCTATGGAAATTCAGGCCAAGATCACTGATTACATTATGCCGGGGGTGGTTTGTCTGAGCCAGGGGCAATGGCCGAAGCTCACGATCGACGACGTTGACAGGGCTGGTTCCGCCAATATACTAACATCGTCAGAGCCGACACTTCCAAGTAAAGGCTCTCGCACTCACTCGGTCGGGGTGACGGTCCGGCCGCTATAAAAGGGTGCTGAACGGGGGAGAACTCTTTATGGCAGGTATCATAGAGTTGGAGACCTTATTAAAAACACTGTCACCGGAACTACAAGACGGTGAATTTGTCTTCTGCACGGTTGCCGGAGCGCTTTGCGACTATACACGCCTGAATCCAGTGGCAACGTTCGTAGAGAAGGAAGGCTTAACCTTGATTCTTCCTCTCGGGACTGCGGAAGAAGAGGGCCTGGCGTGGAACGGAACGTATCGCCAGATTACGTTAGGTGTGCATTCAAGCCTGGATGCAATCGGCTTGACAGCAGTTGTTTCAAAAAAACTGACATCACAGGGAATCAGCGCGAATATTGTGGCTGCCTGTTATCACGATCATATTTTCGTTCAAAAAGAAAAGGCTGAGATCGCGCTGAATGCTTTGCGAGATCTTAGTGTGACGCCATGCCAGAAAGAATAAAGAGTTCGACATCGCTATTCTGACCCTCATAGAGGTTTTGACCTCTTTCCGGCATTATGACCACTGCCGGCATTCCAGTTTCCAGGCACCGCCTTCTGCGACCAGCGCCGCAATATAGTCCTGATCGGGCGTGAGAGCCTGCATCACCCAGCGCGATGCCTGAGCGGGATCATCGCGAGTCGCCAGGACTTGTGCAGGTTCTCCTGGTCTCAGAGTGACGTCGAAGGTGTGCAGGGGGAGCGATAAGCCTCTGCCTCTGGCCTTGATATAGGCTTCCTTACGGGTCCAGCAATTGAAAAAGCCTGTCGCTTTCTGCGATTCGGGCAACGCGAGCAGGCTGTGATTTTCATAATGAGAAAAATATCGTGCAGCGATCTGTTCCATCTCGCCGACACGGCGGTGAATCCATTCGATGTCGATTCCAAGCTGCCGGTGCAGAGCCATAGCGTAAAGCACCCGTTCTCCGGAATGGGAAAGGTTAAACTGAAGATGCTCGGGATTGTTTTCTGGAATTAACGCGGGTTTGCCGTACTGGTTGTAACTGAACGTGAGTTTTTCGGGGTCGTTTTTCAAATATCGAGCGAGCAAAAGACGCAGTATGCCATGCGCGACAATATACTGTCGCTGAAGCCTGGGGAGGCGAAAAGCTCTGGCACGATCTTGTTCGTCTGGATCAAGGAGGCGGTAAAGCCGCTCCTGTTCTTCCGGCGAGGCATCAAGTGACGCCTGCCAGATGTGTATTTCATGCGCTGTAAGCCTATACGATGCCCCTGATGCCGAGGGCCATGGCGGTGTAAACGTTATCATGGCGAGACTCTTCCTGCAGTTCATGCGCGTTTGTCAATGATTTCCCAGCATTATCTCTTCAAAACTGCTTTTTTCCTTGACAGGCTCTTCCGCTTTTTTATCGTACATGAAGCGGATTCGCACAACAAGTGCTTGAGCGATCGCTGAATCTTGTAGAAATATCACGTATTGTTTTATAATATAGTATCTGGAGTATTGGACGAGAATATGTTTTCGTGATGGAAGGAATCTTCCGTGTTTGCCTGCGGGTACACGATTTTCTCGTTTGTATCGTGACGTATGACAGTCGCTGCTGAACTGCCTCCTTCAGGCTGGTGGACATCTGATGGGACGCCTCCGGCTGCTGAAGCCGCTAAACTGAAAGAGTGTGTGTATCGCCTCAAAGATCCAGTCTATCTGCTGAAGTCCCAGAGCGGATATGCGGTTGCCTGCGATGGGCAGGTACAGTTAGGCGGGGGGAAACGCTCGGCTGAAAGCTGGCCGCTCGTGGCCTGTGCCCTGCCACTACCGTTGAGACATCTCGGAGATGCGGCTTTTCTTGATGAATATGGGATGCAATATCCTTATCTTGCCGGCGCAATGGCTCACGGCATCAGCTCGGCTGAGATGGTCGAGGCCATGGGCAGAAACGGTATGATGGGCTTTTTCGGCTCAGCCGGAATGTCTCTGCAGGCTGTTGAAGCGACGATTGAGCGCCTCTCTGACAATCTGGGCGAACGCCCTTACGGCTGCAATCTCATCCACAGTCCAGGCGAGCCTGGTCTGGAAGAGGCCCTTGTTGACGTATATCTGCGCAAGGGGCTGCGTCTGCTTTCAGCGTCGGCATATTTGGCGTTGACTCTTCCGTTGGTCCGTTACCGTGTTCATGGGATTTATCGTGATGCCTCAGGGCGGATCGTGACACCGAATCATGTGTTTGCCAAAGTCTCCCGCACTGAATTGGCATCGCAATTTTTTTCTCCACCTCCGGAACGTTTCCTGCGGCAGCTCGTTGAAAGAGGGGATATCACCGAAGAGCAGGCAAAGCTGGCAGAACACATCCCGATGGCTCAAAATTTGACAGCCGAAGCAGATTCCGGCGGACATACCGACAATCGACCGGCCATGGCCTTGATTCCGACCATGCTCGCCCTGCGGGATCGGATGCAGGCTCGCTATAACTATCATCAGGAATTGCGCGTGGGGGCAGCGGGCGGCATTGCTACGCCGGCTTCGACTGCTGCTGCGTTTGCTATGGGCGCTGCGTATGTGATGACCGGCTCTGTGAATCAGGCCTGCCGTGAATCAGGAAGCTCAGACATCGTACGCAGAATGCTCGCCGACGCTCAACAGGCTGATATTGTGATGGCGCCTGCCGCCGATATGTTTGAAATGGGCGTGAAAGTGCAGGTGCTCAAACGCGGCACTATGTTTGCGATGCGGGCTGCAAAACTGTACAATTTGTATAGGACGTATGCAACGCTCGATGACATTCCCCTGAATGAGCGAACAATCCTCGAACAGAAATTTTTTCGCAAGCCGCTTGAGATGGTGTGGGAAGAGACACGAGAATTCTTTCTTGAGCGAGGTCCGGCTCAGCTTGAGCGGGCTGAACGCGATCCAGGATATAAAATGGCCCTCGTGTTCCGTTCCTATTTAGGACAGGCGTCTCATTGGGCCAATCGAGGTGAAACCTCGCGTAAGATCGATTTTCAGATTTGGTGCGGTCCGGCAATGGGCGCGTTCAACGAATGGACAAAAGGCACGTTTTTGGAAGATCCTGCCAATCGCCGTGTAGTGACAGTGGCGCTGAATTTACTCTACGGAGCAGGTATTGTGACCAGGCTGAACAGCTTGCGTATGCAAGGCGCCCGCCTCGCTGTCAATCTCTGGAATGTCGAGCCACTCCCCCAGGAAGAGCTGTTAACACGGATAGCAGCGTAGGGAAAGCTCGGGAAGCATCTCGAGAGTGACGGATGTGAAGAGAGACTAACATAATATTGACAAGACAGCTCGTCGTTTCGTTATGATGCAGAGTTCCAGGCATCAAAATGGAAAAGAGGAGAACTGATAGAATGAGCCAGGACAGCTATGCTGACGCCAGCGGACAACAGCCGGGCATGCCGATTGCCATTATCGGAATCGGCTGTATCTTCCCAAAGGCGCGTAATCTCCAGGAATACTGGACGAACTTAAAAGAAGGAATTGACGCCATTACGGATATCCCCAAAACTCACTGGAATCCCGATGAATATTTTCATGAAGATCCTAAGACTCCGGACAGGACGTATGCCAAAAAAGGTGGATTTTTACCAGAGATCGATTTTGATCCCTTGTCTTTTGGCATTCTTCCGAATGCGCTTGAAGCGACGGATACCTCCCAGCTTTTAAGTTTAGTTGCTGCCCAGGATGCCCTCCGCGATGCCGGTTATCTCGATCGCCAGTTTGATCGGGACCGTACCAGTGTGATCCTTGGAATCACCGGAACTCAGGAGTTGGTGATCCCTCTCGGCGCGCGTCTGAGTTATCCTCTGTGGCGGAAAGCCCTTCAAGATGCTGGTCTCGATGATGAACTGACTCAGGAGGTCGTCGAGCGCATCAGTCAGGGCTATGCGGACTGGCAGGAGAGCTCTTTCCCGGGCTTGTTGGGGAATGTCGTGGCCGGACGGATTGCAAACAGATTCGATCTCGGCGGAACGAATTGCGTGGTGGATGCTGCCTGCGCCAGCTCATTGAGCGCCATCCATTTAGCCATGATGGAATTACAGCATGGTAAGGCTGATATGGTTCTGACCGGCGGAGTCGATACCTTTAATCATATTTTTATGTATGTCTGCTTCAGCAAAACTCCGGCTCTTTCTCCCAGTGGACACGCGCGGCCTTTTGATCGTAACAGCGACGGGACCACGCTGGGTGAAGGAATCGGAATTATCGCCCTGAAGCGTTTAAAAGATGCCGAACGGGACGGCAATAAAATTTATGCGGTCCTTAAAGGGGTCGGCTCGTCCAGCGATGGGGGCGGCACATCAATTTACGCGCCAACCAGGGACGGTCAGAAAAAAGCCTATAAAAATGCGTATGAATCCTCTGGAGTCGCTCCTGAGACGATCGAATTACTGGAGGCGCATGGAACAGGAACGGCCATTGGCGATGCAATGGAAATTCAGGGCCTGATAGATGCCTATGGCCCGGCTCAGACAAACGGCTCCTGGTGCGCGTTAGGGTCGGTGAAATCACAGATCGGGCATACCAAAGCGGCGGCTGGCGCGGCAGGGATTATTAAAAGCGCGATGGCCTTGTATCACAAGGTGCTGCCCCCGACGATTAAGGTCGATCAGCCGGCGGCTCCGCTCGATCCAGGAAAAACGCCGTTTTATGTGAATACGCAAAAGCGCCCATGGCTTTCGCCTCAAAAACATCCTCGTCGGGCAGCCGTAAGCTCTTTCGGCTTTGGCGGCAGTAATTTTCACTGTGTTCTCGAAGAGTATGCCCCGCACAAAGAGCAGATCGACTGGACCGGTAACACCCAGATTTTCGCGTGGAGTTCCGAAACTTTGGCTGGTTTGCAAAGCGCGTTAAACTCGATCGATTCGACGGCTTCCTGGGAGGCGCTGCGCCGCGAGGCGGCTCGTTTGCGCCGGCATTTCGATCCCCGCCAGCGTCATCGCCTGTTGATAGTTGTGGAACGGGACCAGCGTTCCGTTGAAACGTTGTGTACACATGCCCAGATGATGCTGGACAAGAATACAGGTAAACGCTCTTGGAATACTCCGGACGGTATTTTTTACGGTCAGGGCGATCGACCGGGACAACTCGCTATCATCTTTCCAGGACAAGGCTCGCAGTATGTGGATATGCTGAAGGATATCAGCTGCCAGTTTCCGCAATTTCAAGATGTGCTCGATGATGCCAACCGGATATTTCATTGCCGCGATGAAACGCGGCGATTAAGTGATTTAATTTACCCGCATCCCAGTTTCAGTGAAGCAGAGGCGCAGGCAAAAGCCGATGTGCTGCGATCGACCCAGGTGGCGCAGCCTGCGATTGGCGCTGTGAGTTTGGCGTTGTTAAAAGTTCTTGAGTTCTTTGGTGTGGAGGCAGACGCTCTGGCTGGACACAGTTTTGGCGAGCTCGTGGCCTTATGCGCCTCAAAGGTCTTAGATCGTGACACATTTTTTGCGATGTCGAAACTTCGCGGTCGCCTGATGGCGCAACGGGAGGGCGATAGCGGCTCGATGCTTGCGGTGCAGGGCGATCTTCTCTTGGTTGAAAAGGTTGTCGAAGAAGAGCATATCGATCTGGTGATCGCGAACAAAAATTCCCCGCAGCAAACCGTTCTGTCGGGAGCAACGCGTGAGGTGGAACGAGCTGCAGAGTCGTTCAAGGCGCGAGATGTGCGCTGTAAACAGTTGAACGTGTCTGCTGCTTTTCACAGTGCCTTTGTCTCAGACGCCGGCGGCGCGTTTCTTGACGCCTTGAAGCAGGTCGCCATACATCCTCCGCAAATTCCGGTTTACGCTGATAGCACGGGGACCCTGTATCCAGACGATCCGGATGAGATTCGTGAGCTGCTTGCCGGACAGCTCGCTAATCCAGTGGAATTTATTGCAATTGTTGAACACATGTATGAACGTGGTGTACGGACCTTCTTTGAGATCGGTCCTTCATCCCAGATGAGCACTCTGGTCAAGGCAATTCTGGAGGGCAGACAGGTTGAAGCCTTTTCGCTGGATTCTTCGAAAGGCAAGCGTTCCGGCGAAGCGGATCTGGCCCGCGCGCTGAGCCAGCTTTCTTCCCTGGGGTATGCACTGACGCTCAGTTCCTGGGACGAAGGCAGCATTGCCAGGGATGACAATGAGTCGAAATCAAAGAAACGAAAAATGACTGTGGCACTCAACGGTGCCAATTATTTTAAACCAAAAGCCGCTGCTCCCCCGGTAAAAAGAACTGTTAGCGCTCAAATCCCTGAAAATGGGAGTGGAGCCAGAATATCGAACATGAGTATGAAGGTGAACAACACTGTCGTGAATAGCGCTGCTGCTTCCAAATTATATGCTGCATCTGAACCTGAAACCCAAGAGCGTCCGCCCGCTGCTCAGACTGTGCCGACAGCGAATCCAGCGGCAATGCCTGGGGTGCTGGACCAGTCAGATCGGCATGGTGCCGTGCCTGAAGCCTTACGGATGACCCAGGAAAATCTGCGGATCTTGCAGCAGTTTCAGCAGCAGACTGCGGATTTACATCGCCAGTTCCTGGAAGGACAGGAAGCTGCCCGTCAAAGCTTTGAGCGCCTGTTTCTTCAGCAGCAGCAACTTTTACTGGGGCAGACTCAGCCTGTGCAGGACGCTTCTCAGCCCGTGATGCAGCCGCCTGCGCAGATGACGGCGCCGACTGAAGCTGCTCGTCCGTCAGAAGTCGAAACGGTTCTTCCTCAGGAGGAAGCGCAGCTTGCCACGAATAGGTGGGCAGCTCCATCCCGGAACGAGGGCCATGTTCCCAAAGAAACCGCAGTTTCGGTTCCGCAGCCTGTCTCTGAGGAGAAGAGCCGCAGGCCTGATCTGAAAAAAGTCTTGATGGCGGTTGTGTCTGAAAAAACCGGCTACCCGGAAGAGATGCTGGACCTCGATATGGGGCTTGATGCTGATTTGGGAATCGATTCGATTAAGCGGGTCGAAATTCTCTCAGCGTTACAGGAAGCATTGCCTCATAGCCCGGAGATCAGCTCCGATCAGATCGGCAGCATCCAGAGTTTGCGCCAGATTGTGGAATTGCTGGGGCGATCGGCAGACGTTTCCACTTCGGAGCTTCAGAGCAAAAATAGCGGCGTAGAGTCCGGCGATGTGGAACGTGTGCTGCTCGAAGTCGTGTCTGAAAAAACCGGCTACCCAGAAGAGATGCTGGACCTCGATATGGGGCTTGATGCTGATTTGGGAATTGATTCGATTAAGCGAGTCGAAATCCTGTCCGCACTACAGAGCCGGCTCCCGGACGCGCCAGAGATCGATTCCGATCAGATCGGACAGATCCAGAATTTACGGCAGATTATCGACGTTCTCTCAGGTCCGGTAGAAAAAAAAACTCCTGACTTAGATGGAAGCCTCGCGGAAACTGCTCCTGTGGAAGTCTCTGAAGATCCGATGCTGTTGCTGGAGCGTAGCGTCCCGGTCCCTGAAAGTCTGGACAGATCGTCAGCTCGCCGGACAATTCAGCTCTCCCAGGGGTCTGCGATCTGCCTGATTGCCGATCCTGCTGAGCTATGCCATGCTCTTCAAGAAGGATTGCAAGCCAAAGGGTTCCAGCTCGTGCAGTGCGCCTGGGATCAAGTCGACAGCCTTTGTTTACCCGAAGAATTAGGAGCGTTGATCCTTCTTGCGCCGGCGGTTGAAAAAATCCGTACGGATTTTCCGTTTCAGGCGTTTACTGTGCTTCAGAAAGCTGCTGGAGCGCTCACGAAAAATCCTTCAATTTTCGTGACGATTTCGCGCCTTGACGGGCAATTCGCTTTTGGAGAATTGGATCCGGCAGGCTGCGTGTTCTCAGGAGGACTGGCGGGTCTGACAAAAACCGCCGCTCGTGAGTGGCCCGGCGTGAATTGCAAAGCGCTCGATCTTGCGCCGAGTGTTGGTGATCCACAAAGGGCTGCTGAAGCCATCCTCGAAGAAGTTTTTTTATCTGGCCCTGTTGAAGTCGGTATCTCGCGCCAGGGCCGCATCATGCTGAAACTGCAGCGCTTGGAATTTGCTTCTTCCGAACGCCGTGATCCTCTTCACTCCGGAGATCTGCTGCTGATTAGCGGAGGAGCCAGGGGCGTCACTGCAGAATGTGCAGTATCGCTTGCCAAGACCTTTCAGCCGACGATTGCCTTGCTTGGCCGCAGTCCGCTGCCTGATGAGCCTGAAGCGGAATGGTCGGCGTCCCTGTCCGGAGAGGCTGAGATGAAAAAGGCGATTATACAACATTTCGGAGGCAAGCTTTCTCCAAAAGAGGCTGATCGGGCGTATCAGCAACTCTTGTCTGCCCGTGAAATTCGTCGCAATATTGCTCGCATCGAAGCGGCCGGTTCGACGGTGCTCTATCGCTCCGTTGATGTGAGAGACGCTGTTGCAGTCCATGCACTGCTTCGGGAATTAGAGCAGGAATACGGCGCTGTTCGCGGCCTGATTCACGGTGCAGGGGTCTTGGCGGATTGTACAATTGAAGACAAGACTCCCGATCAATTCGGCCGCGTTTACGGAACAAAAGTCCAGGGATTGTTGAATCTTTTGGAGGCATTGCAAGACGCTCCATTGAAAGTCTTCTCTGTCTTCTCTTCTACCAGCGCTCGTTTCGGCCGCATCGGCCAGGTGGATTATGCCGTTGCCAACGAAGTTTTGAACAAACTGACCCAGCAATACGCCCGAAAACATCCTGACTGCAGGGCTGTTGCCGTGAATTGGGGGCCCTGGGCCGGCGGGATGGTGACTGCAGCGCATGAAAAGATTTTCAAAGAAGAGGGGATCGAGCTCATTCCTCTTCGGGCCGGGGCAGAGTATCTGCTTCAGGAACTTTCTCTGCTTCCCGGGAAGGCCACGCCACATGAAGTGCTGATCCTGGGAGCTGGAACAGATCTGGGAGCCGCGATTGTTGAGGCCGGCGGCAACAAGAATACTGAGGAGACTTCTTTGACTGTGGTCTTTGAGCGGATCGTCGATGTCGAAACACATTCCTTCCTGAAATCCCATGTGATCGGAGGCCGGGCGGTTTTGCCGATGGCAATGACGATCGAGTGGATGGCACACGCTGCTCTGCATGGCAATCCCGGACTCGTGTTGCAGGGCTTTAACGACTTACGAATATTAAAAGGTCTTGTGCTCGCGGCAGGGGAACGTGTAAAAATTCAGGTCCTTGCAGGTGAAACCCGGAAAAAAGAAAAAAGCTTTCTCATTCCGCTGGAACTGCACAGTCTCAGCGATGACGGTACGCGAATTCGCTGCGCCCGGGCCGAATTTATCTTAGGAAACAGGCATCTGCAAGGCCAGGGCTTGATCCCGGATCTGGCGCTGCCTCCAGCGTCGTTCCAGGATGCTGAGATTTATCAAACGTATCTCTTTCACGGTCCTGCGTTTCACGGAATTCAGCATGTGGAAGGCTGTTCGGCACAAGGAATCGCCGCAAGCGTCAAATCCGCCCCCGGTCCATGGGAATGGCAGGCAGAGCCTTTCCGCAACCACTGGCTGACCGAGCCTCTGATGATGGATTCTGCGTTTCAACTGCTGATCCTGTGGAGCTTTGAACACCGGCAGGCAGGTTCTTTGCCCGCTTTTGTGGGCCGTTACCGTCAGTTCATGCCTCAATTCCCGAAAGACGGCGGACATATTGTGGCTCATATCATACAGAACGAAAAAAAGCGCGCTCTATCCAATATCGAATTTCGGGATTCAGACGGCGCCCTGATCGCCTGCATCGAAAATTACGAATGTACGATCGATCCTTCTCTGAATCAAACTTTTCAGCTGAAGCGACTCTCGTGACTGCTCTGAAGCTGCCTAAATTTCGGGATGTTGCCGGGCCATTAATGTCATAAGATATATGCGTAAAAAAGGATTGTTTTTTATCGGAATTTTCTTCATCATGTCTCTTCTTGTGAAGATTGGATGGATAGAAAACAAGCTCCTTTTCTTTCCGTCCCACGAGAATTCCGCAGAGCTTGCTGAAAACAGCGCGTTTACAAAGTGGACAACTGCTGGGAAATACATTGGATGGAAGAAAGTGGTGAATCGTGAACACAGATCCTGGCTGTTCATTCACGGTAATGCTGGCCAGGCCATCCACCGGACCTATGCGGAACACTGTTTCAGCAAGGATGAAAATATTTTTATTCTTGAATATCCGGGCTACGGTGAGCGTGAAGGCTCTCCTTCTGCGGATTCGTTTAATGCCGCTGCGATGGAGGCGTACACGCTTTTAAAGGAAGAGGTCTCTGAACAGAAGATATGCCTCATCGGAGAATCAATCGGTTCCGGCCCAACATGCTTTCTTGCCAGCCAGGGCATTCAGCCGGAAAAAATCGTTCTGGTGGTCCCGTTTGATAATCTCAAGTCTCTGGCACAAGAAAAAATGCCATTCTTGCCGGTGTCCTGGATGATGCGCAATCAGTGGGATAACATCGATTTCATCAAGTCCTTTGAGGGGCCGATTGAGATTTATGGGGCAGAACACGATGAGATTATCCCCCTTCATCATGCTGAGAAGCTCGCGCGTTCCAACAAAAATTGTCGCTTGTTTATAATGCCGTGCGGACATAATAGCTGGTCGTATAACGTAACATTTTTCAAATAAGAGCGTAGTTGCAGCGGAATTCTTTTTTCCAGATTCCTTCTTGACAAGCTGTAAAAAAGACACTAATTTTACAGCGGAATTTTTGCTGTTGATGAAGATAGTGGAAATCTGCTGGAGTGTTTCTACGTCTTCAGAGAGTGTGAATACACCGCGTTAGCATAAACGTCATCGAGGAGATACGCCTCTCGGCAACATGTGCCGCCGTCTTGATTGTGCCCGTTGTGCCGTTGTGGTGAAACTGTCCCAAATCGTTATGTTTAAAAAACTCTTACATAAGATTATCACACCTAAAAACGAACGGACTCTGAAAGAGTTCCAAACTCTTGTGGACGCAATCAATGGACTGGAGGCAAAATTCGAGCTCTATGGCGACGACGAGTTACAGGCCATGACCGAGTATTTCCGCAAAAAAATTATCGAGGACGCTGTTGTACGCGCAAAAGACCGTTTGAACGGTGATCAACGCGCTTTGCGGAAACATATCGAAGAGTTGTTCGGCGAAGAAGAAGGGAATGACTTTTCGGCGGTCGGTGTTGAAAAGCACCATAATAAAGTTTTGACCCGTATCCTGGAAACCTTGAGTCAGGAAATCGCGACAGCAATCGAGGCCATGAAAGAACTGAGCCAGTTTGAAGAAGCAGACGACGTAGCGATCCGGGAGGGCATCGAAGATTTTCTGCGGGGAGCGCTGCATGAGGAAATGGAGAAATCCATGAACGATATTCTGCCGGAAGCCTTTGCTGTCGTGCGCGAAGCCTCTAAACGTGCGCTCAAGATGCGGCATTTCGATGTACAGTTGATCGGGGGGATCACCTTGCATCAGGGCCGCATCGCCGAGATGAAGACCGGTGAAGGCAAGACGCTGGTCGCGACGCTGCCGGTCTACTTAAATGCGTTGACCGGGCGCGGGGTCCATGTGGTGACAGTGAACGACTATCTGGCTCGACGTGACAGCGAGTGGATGGGACAGATTTATACCTTTTTAGGGTTGACGGTCGGCGTTATTCAAAACGGCATGAGCCCCAAAGATCGTCAAGAGGCGTATGGCTGCGACATTACCTATGGAACGAATAATGAGTATGGTTTCGACTATCTTCGTGATAACCTGAAAAGCGAACCCGGGGAACGTGTGCAGCGAGAGTTGAATTACGCGATAGTTGATGAGGTGGATAGTATCCTGATCGATGAAGCCCGAACACCACTGATCATCTCTGGTGAGGTGGCACACGATACGAATAAGTTCGTTGATTTTCGCTCTCCGGTGCGTGGTGTGGTCGATAAACAGCGCACGATCGTGAACGATCTTTTTCGTCACATCCAGAAATACGACGACAGCGATCCCGAAGCCTATGAAAAGTACGAACTGCTGCTTAAAGTCGAACGCGGCAACCCCAAAAACGAGCAGCTTCTGGAGTATATTGCAGAGCACAAAAGCGCCAGGAAGATGATGCTGCAAGTCGAAAACGACTATATGCGCGACAAACGGATACACGAACTGAATGAAGGGTTGATGTTCGCGATAAGTGAAAAAGAGCATAATGTCGAACTGACGGAAGAAGGACAGCAGCTTTTATCGCGTAACGAAGCCGATTTGTTTGTACTTCCCGATCTGGACGAAGAATTTTCTCGCATCGACAGCGATGAAAGCCTGGGTGCAGAGCAAAAATCCGCTGAAAAACGGAAAATTTCGGCCTTGTATGACGAGCGTCATGAAAAGATTCATAATATTACGCAGCTTATCAAGGCATACACGCTGTTTAAGCGGGATGTGGACTATGTCGTAGCGGATAATAAGGAAGTCGTTATCGTCGATGAGTTCACAGGGCGTATGATGCCAGGACGTCGTTACAGTGATGGCTTGCATCAGGCCCTGGAAGCCAAAGAGGGGGTCCAGGTCGCCAAGGCCAGCCAGACGATCGCGTCGATTACGCTTCAGAACTATTTTCGCTTATATCATAAATTGTCTGGTATGACCGGTACGGCAGAGACTGAAGCTGCTGAGTTTATGAATATTTATAAGCTGGATGTTGTGGTCGTTCCCACAAATGAGCCGCTCGCCAGGATCGATCATCCAGACCTGATTTATAAAACCGAGAATGCGAAGTTTCGCAATGTTGCGCGGGAAATCGTGGAATGCTATCTTGCAGGGCAGCCAAGCCTTGTGGGCACGATTACGATTAAAGTGTCGGAAGAGTTGAGCGAGATGCTGTCTTTGAAGCATTTGACCAAAATTTTGACGCCGGAAAAGCTTGAAGAGCTGAAAGAGACGATGAAAACGCGCGGCGCCAAGGGCAAGATCCCGCATCATGTGCTGAATGCCAAATATCACGAAAAAGAAGCGGAAATCGTGGCACAGGCCGGGCAATTCGGAGCCGTGACCATTGCGACGAATATGGCAGGTCGTGGAACGGATATTGTGCTGGGAGAGGGCGTGGCTGATCTCGGTGGGCTGCATATCATCGGGACTGAACGCCACGAAAGCCGCCGTATCGATAATCAGCTTCGCGGGCGTTCCGGCCGGCAGGGAGACCGAGGGTCGTCGAGGTTTTACCTCTCGCTCGAAGATGATTTGATGCGTATTTTCGGTTCAGAACGTATCGCCGCAATCATGGAACGGCTCGGAGTCGATGAGGATGAGCCGATTGAGCATAGTTTGATCTCCCGAACCATTGAAAACGCACAGAAAAAAGTTGAAGGCTTCAATTTTGAGACCAGAAAACAGCTCCTGAAATATGACGATGTCAATAACAAACAGCGGGAAGTGATTTATACCCGCCGCGATCACGTTATTTTCAGCAGCGATCTGCAGCGGGACTTCTTTTTCATGGTGGAAGACGTCATTTACGATCTGCTTGATACATATGCGCCAAAAGATCACTACCCTGAAGAGTGGGAGTATGATGGCTTAAAAAGGGCTTTGCTCGATCGCTTCAGTGTCTATCAAAGTTTTGACTCAACCAATAAAGAGGACCTGACACAGGACAGTCTCTTCGATCTGCTGAAAAAAGCCTTCCAGGAGAGCTTTCTGCAAAAAGCCGCAGATTTCGAACGAATTCCTGATATTCCTTTTCAAGCCTATTTCGGACCGCTGCAAGAGGGAGAGAGTAAAATCAACGTGTTCCTGCGTTCGGTGATGCTGCAGGTGATCGATCGCAATTGGATGGATAACCTGCAGGCTCTCGATCACTTAAAAGAGGGCATCAACCTTCGGAGTTACGGGCAAAAAGATCCATTACTGGAATACAAACGTGAAGCCTTTGAAATTTTTGCCGATATGATCTCCCGGATCAACACAGAGTCGGTTGAATTTATCATGAAGTTCAGCGTTCGTCCAAAAGACGACGCTCGTCGAACTCCGCTTATCATGTCTGCCAGCGAACAGAGCGAAGATTCACACGGCATGGCCATGCGCCAAGGCCGCCAGATGCAGCAGCAATCGGTTGACGATCTGGCGACAAATACCAGCGAAGGCGCTGTCGAGCACCGCCCGGTTGTGCGTACACAGCCAAAGGTCGGTCGTAACAATCCCTGCCCGTGCGGCAGCGGGAAGAAATATAAGAAATGCTGCGGAAGATAGGAGAAATGATGCCGAAAAAATTGATCATCACCATTGACGGCCCTTCTGGGGCAGGGAAAAGCAGTGTCGGCGATCTGCTGGCCGCGCGTTTAGGCTATATTCACCTCAGTACTGGCGCAATTTACCGGGCGATCGGCTGGAAAGCGCATACGCAGGGGATTGATCTTTCAGATAGTTCCGCTCTGGAACGTGTAATTCAGGCAAGCTCCATTGAATTGCAACGACTGGAAGGCGGCAGTGTTAGCGTGCTGCTGGATGGTGAAAACGTTACGGAGACGATTCTCACAAACGAGGTCGGGATGCTGGCCTCGGCAGTGTCGGCGATTCCCCAGGTGCGACAAGCGCTGCTTTCGCTTCAGCGTCGGGCCGGACAGGAAGGCGGCGTCATTCTCGACGGCCGCGACACTGGGACAGTGGTCTTCCCCGATGCCGACCTGAAATTTTATCTTGATGCCTCTGTCGAAGAGCGCGCACGCCGGCGGTATGCGCAGTTACGCGGGCAGGGCATTGAATCGGACCTGGAGCAGCTTGTGCAAGACATCACAAAACGGGATCATGATGATTCAACCCGCGCGACGGCCCCTTTGCGGAAGGCTGAAGATGCTGTGTATATTGATTCGAGTACTCTTTCGCAAGAAGCCGTTGTGGAAAAAATGCTTGAGGAACTACAAAAAAAATCATTGACAATCACGAATATATCTTGACGAAATTCTGGGGGGACGCATAAGCATGTCCGAACTGCGATCGTATCGTGGTGTATACTATACCCAGGAGGTTAATTTTTCATGGTAGACGAACACATTACACACACAGAAGACTCCCCAGCCAGTGGGGAACAAGAAGAAAACGCAGCATTATCACATGAAGAGCAGGAATCGGCTGAAAGCTTCAGCGATCCCGAGATTGCTCAATTGCTGGAAAATTCCTTTGCCAACGTCGAAGAGGGGAAAATTGTCAAAGGAACCATCGTTCAGATTCATGACAGCGATGCGCTGGTGGACATCGGCTACAAGTCCGAAGGAACGATTCCGTTACGGGAGTTCAAAAATTCGAACGGTGAGCCGATAGAAGTGAAGGTCGGCGATAAGATCGACGTGTTTCTCGAAAACACTGAAGATGAGAACGGTCTTGTCGTACTGTCCAAAGAAAAGGCGGATCGCATCCAGATCTGGGAAGATATTACCAAAGCCTACGAGGAAGAGCGCGAGGTTCAGGGAAAAGTCTGCGAACGCATCAAAGGCGGATTGTCTGTCGACATTGGCGTCAAGGCATTCCTGCCTGGCTCTCAGGTGGACTTGCGGCCGATCAGAAATCTCGAAACGTTAATCGGCGAAACCATTCGGACCAGGATTATCAAACTCAACCGCCGTCGTGGTAATATCGTCCTGTCACGCCGCATCATCCTTGAACAGGAGCGTGAATCGGCACGCCAGGAAACGCTTGAGAATCTGGAAGAAGGCAAGATCGTGAGCGGAATCGTGAAAAACATTACCGATTATGGTGTGTTTATCGATTTAGGCGGGATCGACGGTCTGCTTCATATTACGGATATTTCATGGGGCCGTGTCAACCATCCTTCCGAGCTCTTTCAGTTGGGAGACGAGATTGAAGTGGTTGTCCTGCAATACGACCAGGATGCAGAAAAAGTGTCGTTGGGGCTGAAACAGAAAAGCAGCGATCCCTGGGAATCCGCTGAAGAGAAATATCCGGTCGGCTCGCGTGTGGAAGGTAAGGTCGTCAGCATCACTGATTACGGTGCGTTTGTGGAACTGGAAACCGGTGTGGAAGGTCTGGTGCATATTTCCGAAATGTCTTGGACGAAACGGGTCAAGCATCCTTCAAAGGTGGTTTCTCTGAACGATATCGTTGCGGCGATCGTTCTGGACCTTGACAAGAATAATCGCAGAATTTCCCTGGGACTTAAACAAATCGAACCAAATCCCTGGGCGGTTGTGGCTGAGAGGTATCCTGCCGGCAGCATCGTGACTGGTGTTGTACGGAATTTGACGGATTTTGGTGCCTTTATTGAGCTGGAAGAAGGTATTGATGGCTTGGTGCATATTTCCGATATGTCCTGGACGACCCGTGTCAAACATCCTTCGGAAATTCTGAAAAAAGGTGAACAGGTACAAGCCGTGCTTCTGTCGATCGATGTTGAACACGAGCGTTTGTCTCTTGGTATTAAGCAACTTCAGCCGAATCCCTGGGAAGGTATTGCCGATACGATTGCGGTTGGCGATAATGTCGGAGGTAGAATTGTCCGCTTGACCGATTTTGGCGCGTTTGTGGAATTGGATAATGGCGTTGAGGGGTTACTGCATGTTTCCGAAATTTCACAACAGCACGTGAAAAAACCTGAAGATGTCCTGACGGTCGGAGAGGATATTCAGGCCAAGGTCATTAAGCTGGACGAGGAAAACCGTCGAATTGGTCTGAGCATCAAAGCCTACGACGATGAAGTGAATGGTCCTCTCGAGGAGAGAGGGGAAGAAGACGCAGGCGAAGAAGCTGCTGTTGCGCCGGAAGCTGAAGAAAGCGTTGCCGAAGGTGACGCTGCTCCTGAAGAAGATGGCTCTGCTGAAGAGACTGCTTCCGAAGGTGAATCGGCTGAGCCGAGCACGGCCGGGGCAGACGAGGCGCCAGAAGCGAGCAGTGAGGAAAATGTGTCTGAGGAAGAGCGACAAGAAGACGCATAATTCAGGGCCTCTTGTGAGACATAAATGCACCCGTTTTCACTTTTGAAAACGGGTGTATTTTTTTGCAGGATTTGTTTTCTCTGACACGCTATTGCAACTATGAAAATCCTTATTCTTGTGTTGTTCGGCCTGACCTACCTGGGTGTTGTCTTGTTCCCGGGCAGAAAGACCGCCGTTATGCTGTCGGGCGCGTTAAGCGTTATTCTGGCAAAAGTATTCTTTTCTCCGCATGAATCACTGTGTGCAACGCACGTATTTCAGAGTATTTTCGATGCTGTTAAGGCGATTAACTGGAATGTGATCGGCATTTTTTGGGGAATGTTGTATCTTACAGGGATTTTTGTGTATTCGAAAGTCCCGTTGCTGTTAGCGGATAAGATCATTGAGCATGCCAGGACTGTCGGTATGGCGATTCTGGCGGTCTGTGTGTTTGCCTCACTCGTTTCCGCCTTTGTGGAAAATGTTGCTACCGTGATGATCGTCGCTCCAATTGCGCTCAGCTTATGTAAGCAACTACATCTTTCGCCTGTGCCCTTTTTAATCGGCATTGCGATCTCGTCCAACCTGCAAGGCACGGCAACCCTGATTGGCGATCCTCCGAGTATGATTCTGGCAGGCGTCAAACAGATGAGTTTTAATGATTTTTTCATCTATCAGGGCAAACCCGGAATCTTCTGGGCCGTGCAATTGGGGGCAGTCGTCTCTTTTCTCGTCCTTGCATGGCTGTTCAGAAGCTACCGCCAAAGCGTTGGAGGCATCCAAAAAGAAGCGGTGCTGTCATGGGCGCCGACCTGGCTGCTTCTGTTTATGATTGTAGCACTGGCCGTATCACCGCTTTTTGATCCCGAATCCAGGTTTCTCGGAGGGATGATCTGTTCAGTGTTCGGACTTGGGGCTTTGCTCTGGTATCACGTTGAACGCCATTGCGATTGGAGGGCAACACAAGCATTTTGGAAGGAATATGCCGACTGGGAAACCTTGTTATTCCTGATCGGCATATTTGTGGTTGTAGAGAGTTTGAAAGATGCCGGACTCATCGATGATGCGGCGAAATGGATGGTGTCCGAGATTAGAGGGAATCTGTTCCTTGCCTATTCCCTTATCGTCTGGGGCTCGGTCGCCCTGTCGGCGGTGGTTGATAATGTGCCGTATATCACGGCTATGATCCCGCTCTGCCAGGCAGTCTCTGCCAATATGGGCATCTCGGACAATGTCCTGGTGTTCGGTCTGCTGATCGGTGCCTGCCTTGGAGGGAATATTACGCCGGTCGGTGCAGCGGCTAATGTGGTTTCCATTGGAATTCTTAAGCGTAACGGCTATGAAACGAGTTTCGGCGAGTTTGTAAAAATCGGTCTGCCCTTCACGGCTGCCGCCACCTTTGCCTCGTATATTTTTGTCTGGCTGCTGTGGGCCTAGCGTGTGTTACGCATCATGTCAGACGCTCACAACAGCTGAATGGTACACTCTCGCGTGGAGCAGTGCAAAGGAACACTCCTGACGGATTTTTTTGATCAGAATGTTTGTCGCATTGCTCGGAGATCTTTTTCTTGACAGGTCCTCCGAGTGTCAAATACGACCTTCTCATTATGCATTTTGACGCGAGACGGACTCATCATGAAGAATAGGAGAAGCTCTCATGGAATTGTTAAAACAGCGTATCCTTGACGAAGGGCAGAATCTTGGCAGGGGAATTTTAAAAGTTGACAGTTTTTTGAACCATCAAGTGGATCCGGCTTTTATGCTGGCTGTTGGTGGAGCGTTGGCCGCCGACTTTGGGGCTCTGGGTGTGACTAAAGTGCTGACAGCCGAAATTTCGGGGATCGTCCCAGCGGTCACCACGGCGCTGGCTTTGGGAGTTAAAGTCGTCTATGCCCGCAAAACCAGACCGATCACAATGCCGAAAGATGCCTACACGCAGAGTGCACCCTCACATACAAAAGGGCAGATGGTGGAATTAATGGTTTCACCTGAGTTTTTACACGCCGACGACCGCGTGCTGGTTGTCGATGATTTTTTGGCGTCAGGAGCGACGATTAAGGCCCTTGCAGCGTTGGCGGAAAGCGCTGGAGCGGAAGTTCTCGGTATTGGTACGGTGATCGAGAAGAAATTCGAAGGTGGACGCGAAGGCTTGGAGAATCTGGGGTATCGTGTCCGATCTTTAGCAGTTATCGAGCGCATGACAGACGACGAAATTATTTTGGCGTGACAATTCAGGTGAAAGCCTTACAAATGTTTGTGCATCATCCCTAATAGATTACTATAGACCTTGGAGAGAAGCTCTTATTTATAAGAAGCACTAATATTGCTTTTACTATGAGTGCTATGTTAAAATAAGAGCTTGATTTCTTATGAAATATGAATGGCCGAAAGAAGAAAACATATTTACTTGTCAGCTCTTGACAATCCGCTTCACACCATCAGCGACTATGTCCCATGAGACATGAACACAACGGGCTGTTTCAATCTTCTTCCTTGATCCTCTCAGACCGCTGAGCACTGCCATGCCATTGGCCGTCCGCAAGCCAATGAACAGATTTTTTACAATGGGCTCCATCGGTTCTGTCATGCGTTTTCTTCTTATTGCTTTTACTGTGCCCCTTTTTACGAGACATCGTTTCCCCAAGCCAGAATTCTATTCTGACTTGAATTCAAGTACAAAGTACAACATGTGTAAAAAGGCAAAAAAATCTTGACAGTGTGTTTTGAGGGAAAGGCAGTAAGAACTTAACGTCAGTGCAGATTGCCGCATAAGGCCCTATAAAAGCATGCAGGATCCACGAACTCAGTCGGCGTAAGTAAATTCCATCAGAGAGAGTCGAACATCGTAAATGACCAAGGATGACACATGCACGGGGAATTCGACGACCAACTTAGCACTAAGAGAGCCGAAAAAGATCTGCGGATGGCGAAAGTAAAACAGAAAAGTTCAGGCTGTTTCCGGAAAGGAGAATACACGCGGGCTGAGTGCAGGATGTCAAGTTCGTCGCGATTCAGCTGGCTCTGGCTGGAAAAGCTCCTCAGGCTGAAATGGGCTGGGGTGCGTAGTGACAAAAATCTTTTGAAGGCATCGTCAAGAAATATGAACGTATGTTTACGTTGAAGATTCGCCAGACTCATGGTATATGAAATTAATTAGAATAAAGGAGAACAAGATGATGTCTCGCCATTCCCCCGCTGGTTCCGATGAAGAACAGGGTCATGAATCACCCTTGAGGACGATTGTACGATCTCAACTCTCAAGCTTAGGTCGGGCAGTGCGCGTTCGTTTTCTAATGGTAGTTTTTGCCACCGCGGTTTGTCTGTTGTTTTTTGCGATGACACGCATGCTGAGCTTGTCCCCTGTTACAACGGCTATCAGCTTTCTGGCGTTGTTTTTCCCCGTATTTATTGGCGGGATGGTCTGGGCATTCCGTATGCGGGCAAAGAGCAGAGAAGCTCGAAGAGCGGTATCAGCTCATGCCTTTGCAGGACTTGCACAGACTCAGGAACCTTATATGGGTGGGGGACAGCGCTTTGCAGGCAGTTATGAGGGGAGAAATTTTGATGCCTACCTGACCCAGATAAGAGATTCCAATCAAGTGGTGACAGGTGGTGTGTATGATGGCGAGAATCTGGACATTTTTGTGGACACCACTGTTATGGTACGGTTAGGGGCAGGTCTTGCCGATCGAACAGTGGATGCTGTCAACAAACGTTTGCAACCGGGGACTTTTTTATTGGATGAACTCAAAGAGCGGGGCGTGGGAGTGCGTGGAACGGACAAAGAGTGGAGTGAGAGAGCAGTAAAAAACCACGCCATTGCAGATGAGTTTGTCTATCTGGTAACAGAAAATCCTCTGGGCGGTATTCGCTCACTCACTATACTTCCTGGTCAGATTAAACTGACCATGCGTCGTATCAAGCTCTCCAGTGTAACACACGAACAGATTCAGGACGTGATGGCATCACTGATGAGGCTTGCACAGGCAATTGAAACCCTGCCACCACCCACAGTTGTTGAAAAAATGACAGCTGTGGAAAAACTGTTGCGCGGGGATCGCAAAAAGCTCAAAAAACTCGCCTATCTGATTCTTGCGGTGGTACTGGGTGTGCCTTCGTTACTTCTAATCGCTTTCTGTTGTCTGCTGTTCTATCTGGATGCGGGCTAATTTCCGTGACAATCTTGATTGATTTCCAGGCGAGACTCAAGCTGTTAAAAATAAAGAACGACATGGAAAAGAAGAATCAGAACTCCAGCCGCGCACGGCCGCAATATCTTATCGCCGTGCCCGGCTGTGCTTGTATCTCAGACGCGTGATAATCTTTCTATTCTTTGTGAGATTTTCCTTGAAAAAAGGAAGATTCTATTCCCTGACGATTGGTTAGTGTTTATGAAAATTCATAAAACATGTCGATCCTGATCGGATTCCTCTTATCGGTCTAAAGACAAGTGAAGTTCCGACCGCGATAATAGATCAGATTTCAGCACCGAAGAAGCAAAGTTTTTTTGCTGATAGAACAGAATTGTTCGACATTGGTGAACTTCAGTCTCTTTACAGTGTGGTGCTTATTCTTCCGTTTCTGTGTTTTTGGATCGTTGCACTGCTGGGAGTGCTGAAGGAACCGGATGATGTTGACTGGTTGATCTTCATCGCGTTGACGGGGGTGTTGCCTGGATATCGAATAAACTGATTCAGCTGTCTCGTCGTAAGGCAGAAATAAAAACGATGATCAGTGAGCAACGTTGGCCGTATGGTATCTACCTGTTAGCGGACTGTCTGGTGTTCAGAGTTTCAGACGATCGTATCCATCTTATCCCTAAAGAACGGGTTCTCCGTCCTGAGAAACCGGAAAACAGCGCTTCTTGGCAAATAACTTTTGACAATCTCGGCTATATTAATGCGGACGAAACAGAGAAAACGCTGGGCATATCCAGTCTGTATGTTGCTGACTCCGATCTCAGAGCTGCTGACTTCATGAAAGCACTTAATCACTGGCTTTCCAATGATTCTTGCGGCGATGTTCAGGCACATGCTCCAGATAGTGCTCCGGTTGTTGATATTGTGGAAGAAAAGCAGGCGACATTAAAACAGGAATTAACAGAAATAGATACAGAAACGGTTTCAATGACTAAGAAGCAACGTATCAAAGTGGCCATTGTCGAGCTTTTGTTGTATGGGGGCTTTGTGAACTTATGTTTTGTGGGGGAATTCTGCTTTATGACGAATTGCCAAACATTGTCAATTTTATAGTCCTTTACTTTGCCGTTCCGCTACTGCTGCTTAGTGGATTTGGGCAGGTTTACAAATGGCTGGCTGCTTCCAGACCAAGATAAAGAGTATTTTACTAACCGGCTCGCCATGCACATTATAGGCCTTTTAGCCTGCGGCGTAGCAACCATGAATCTGAGTTCTGTACCGGACTCGTTGCCTATTACAAAAACCCTGCCTTGCTTACTATGTTGTCCCCCTGGTTCCGGCAACGTGGCAGGAGAACGACGAAATCTCTGTCTGGCTGGTGGAATCGATATCCAATGACCAGAGAGAACGTCCAGAAGAACCCTCCATCATAAGGAAACAGCTTTTCTCATCACTTTACGCGCAACAGGTCCACAATCCCTATGATATCAAGTGCTATAACCTGGCCATCAGGAATGCATATGATCGGCACAACATAAAAAAAAGCGATAATCCGCTTCTGCTGAAAATCGATTCTCAGCATGGACGTCTTATTAAAAAGGCATTCAGACAGGCAGTGATAATCCTCTGTCTGGTGAATCTCATCTGGGTCATCATCCCCGTGCTTGGAAAGATGATGAGCAACACAGCACGTTCCTGAACCGGCTGTGTTGACGAAGAAGACAAGAAAAGAGCGGCGCAAAAAAGCGAGTTGACTCCAGAAGTCCAGGCACTGCGAAACAAACAGCCTTCGCTGATTGTGAATTTTTATGTCCGAGAGTGATAAGATGAGCTGGGCGTTCAGGGCCGTTAGAGCTTACATAACAAAATGTTAATCGAGAGGGCTTTTGACTGCCATGCCGCCACGATTGAGAACATGGGTATATATCATTGTTGTTTCGACATTGTCGTGTCCGAGCAATTCCTGGACCGTTCGGATGTCGTAGCCGTCCTCCAGCAGAATCGTGGGTTTTTATCCTCTTTCCTGCACCCACTATAAGTCTGACTTCAGATTTGAATTTGAACGGTTCCGCTGCGATTTTATTAATCAACTGCGTTCCCTGGCGGAAAAGGAGCAAATCAGATTCACCCAATCCCATTTTGCGGTGTGGAACGATCTGAAAAAGGCATCTGCCAAAGAGACCTTTTTGTCCAAAGAAAAATATGCGGAAATCTGCCGGGAGCATGGCATACAGGAAACAGGGAATCTGGATCAGAAATGGCTTCTAACCCTTCTGGACAGGCTGGGGGAAGTGATTCATTTCCCCAATCTGCCCTTTCTGGGCAGTTATCTGCTCAATCCCCGCTGGTTGACCTATGGTGTGTATCATCTGCTTTATTCCGGAAAAGCGCAAAAACGAAACGGGGATTTGACGGATCAGATGGTTGCAAAAATTTTATGTGACGGAGAATTCAGGGACAATCTGGGCAACGCCCTCTGCTACACCCCGGAGCAATGCCGCTTTATTATAGATGCGCTTGAGGAGTTTGAAATCGGTTTCCGAATGGAAAAACATCGTCTTCTGATTCCAGCCCTGATGCCTTCTGACACCCCGGAACATGGTTTTGATAAAAAGGGTGCCCTGGCCTTTGATTTTGATTTCAGCGGTTTTCTGCCCCGCCATCTGATCCCCGGTTTTATTGTCCAGTGCCATCATGATATTGACCGCAATGTCGATAATGGCCGCAATAGCGTTTGGCAGAAGGGCGTGCTCCTGCGCAGCCAGGACAAGGATACAACCGCATTGGCGCAGGCGGACTACCATGAACGGCGGCTCTCCCTGTGGGTACGGGGGAAACAGGCCAGCCGTTATTTTTGGCTCCTCCGTGAAAAAATCTTTGCCATGCTCAAGCGGATGGCGGGTTTGAAGTACACAGAATGGGTGCATCTGCCGGGCGGGGATCAATCCCGACGCGCCGATTTCCTAGATCTATTGCCACTGGAAGGCGATGGAGAAAAATTCTATAAATGTAAATACGGTAAATTTTCATTGGCAGAAGTGCTGAAAATCATGCCGGTGGAGAAACGGCGGGCAGAGACGATCAATATTAACAAGGTCGAAAATATTTTTACAGGAGGACAGATGGGAGACAATATTCATATTCACGACATTCATCATTCACTCTTCAACATAAAATCCCGGCTGGAGAATGTTCAGCAAAGCATTCAGAACCTTCCGGCCCAACCGTTTGAAAAGGCGGAACTGGAAGAACTGATCGCTCAACTGAAAGCGGAATTGGAAAAGGCGCCCAAAGAAAAGGCGGATGATGTGGAAATTATTGCGGAAGATACGGAACGCCTTATAAAAGAAATAGAAAAACCGAAGCCAAACAGGAAAAGATTGGAGATCACCGGTGAAGGGCTGATAGAAGCGGCTGAGGCGTTGGTAAGTGTAGCTCCAAAAATCCTTGATCTGATGAGCAGAATTGTAAAAATGGTGACTGGTTTGGGGTTTTTGGCGTGAAAAACGAGAATACAAGGAGGGCGTTTTATGAATCAATTTGTGGCGGAAACATCCGTCTCTCATGGGCGTCTGGAACTCAATAATATTCCTTTTGCCAATAATATGCCTGTTAAGGTGATTGTCATTCCCAAAGCAGACTTATCGCAGATGTCGTTTCCCCGCGCATGGGAAAAAACCCGGACGATTCAAGGCAGACTTGCCCATGATGTCAGCGGCGAAAGAGACGAACGATGAACCTGTTTCTGGATACCAGCGCCGTCATCAAGCTGTACCACAAAGAATCTGGTTCGGATGAACTGTTGAATGAGTTGCCAGCAGAGGCTCTTGCAGAAATCATTCTGAAAAGAATGGCACAATATCTTGTACGATATATCAATTAGTCATACAATATATATTGTTTTCGCTTTTAGATATGCCTTTTCTGCAAGAGGCTCACCTAAATGCAAAAATCTAACCGGAAACTACTGATAAAAAAAAGGCGTAAATGAATGTATCCAACCATCAAAGAAGTATCCCCAAAAGAAAATTATGTACTTGCAGTGACTTTCGATAATGGAGAACACGGAATTTTGGCTATGAAACCATTTTTAGATTTTGGAATTTTTCAAAGCCTAAAAAATCAAAATACATTCAATCGTGTTAGAGTGGCTTTTGATACGATAGAATGGGAATCAGGTGCTGATTTAGACCCAGCGTTTGTTTACGAGAAATGCAAATAATATAGCATAACAAGTCGTTTCACCGGACGCCGCTTACAGCGCCGCCTGTGAACTCTTGCGTTAGGATACGCAAATATACCATAATTAATAAAGGGAATAAAAGACGAAAATTTATTTTCTTGACAAACTCTATGAACATCTACCTCCTCATAAAAGG
>PDWJ01000262.1_pt1 | contig 80450 bp, 57 predicted proteins | sample 1430881 | NCBI WGS metagenome assembly PDWJ01 (sample SAMN01162460, study PRJNA174530) | Oral metagenome, whole genome shotgun sequencing project. | biome: Marine environment; feature: Marine mammal; material: Swab sample of the gingival sulcus; isolation source: swab sample of gingival sulcus...
GAATACGCTCGGTCAGAGTGGTTTTGCCCGAATCGATATGGGCACTGATCCCGATATTCCTTACCTTGGATAGATCCTTGTTCATAACAACTAACCTCTACAACATTGCCGGCCGACTCCTCGGTCCCGCGTTATCTGTTTGAGAATAAAGCAAGGAGTCACAGCAGCCCGCGACTCCTTCCCAGAATTTCTGATAGAGGGAACTTCCCCCTATCGACCTTCTGCCCCGCAATATTTTGCAAAAATTTTATATTATATCACTTGTTAAAAAAAATACCAGAGAAAAGACTATTGAGCGCAAAAATACAGGCCAAAAATTTCTAGTAACAGCGCGGGCACTTCTTTTTTGCCATTTTTAACAAGAAAAACATAAAGAAAGATCGGCAACAGACTCTTTTTCTGTGGCGGCACACCACGGGGGGAGAGGAGGAGGGGCAACAGGCACAGAGGCAAACCGCTGTGCCTGCAAAAAAAATATCAGGCAACAGTTTCCAGCTCTTTTTCCAGGGCTGATACCCCGGAAGAACGCATCATAACGAAAGGTTTATCGTATCGCTTGCATATTCGCTTTACCTGTTTGCAGGCATCGTGACTGACGCAATCGACAGGACACAAAACCACGTCAGCACCGGAGAGCAGGCGCGGCAACTGCTGTCTGGAATTTTCCCTGCCGCCGTCATGATGAGAGAAACGTCCTCCCCGCTCTTCGACCAGCTGGCGATAAAGATGAATCATATTACTGCGGCCACCAACATAAAGCACCATCTTCCCGCAAAGATCCGGGCCGACACAGGCAGCTGTCCCGCAATCCTCACAGCCGGCACAACTCTCACATTCGGCGACAAAATCAGCTTCGGCAGCATACTCCTGCTGGGAAAGCTGCAGATCGATCTGAGCGCGAAATTCATTGGCATCATTTCTCGCCTCGGCCAGAGCGCCTTCGAGCCGATCCTTTTCAAACTCCAGTCTCGCGCAGAGAGAACGCAGATTTTCCAGTTCAGTTCTCCAGTTTGCCTGTGAAAGCTGGGCGGAAAGATCTTTGTTCTGCTGTGATAATCTGCCAACAGCTATCTCCAGATCCTGCTCAGTACTCCTTGCTGTTCTCAGCTCTTCCCGAAGCTGCTCACTTTTCTCCTGTTGCTTTTGCAGTTTATCTGTCAATTGTCGAACCTTGCGCTCTTCCTTGACAAGCCGCTGCTCCATTCTCTTCAACGCGACGCTGCTGCTGCGCTGCATGGTAAAGGTATCAAAACTTATCATATGACATTCACCATAGACACGAGCTATCAGATCAGCGCTTGCTCTGCCGTGGGTCATAATAGCCCAAAACGCTCCCGGAGCCTGATCATTTTTACTGTCCTGCTGCCATTGCCGCCAAAGCTCTTCATCCTCATGTAATTTGGCATATCGCTTGATAAATTGGCCATATTTTTCATCCAGCACCTTCTGCAAGGCCCGAGATTGAGGCGTTTTTGCATCTCCTATTCCAGCAAAAACATTATGTATTTCATAATCGCTGGCAGATGAGTCAATACCAAACACCTTCTTTCGCTTGAGTCGCCGAAGATCGCTTCGGCCAAGACAGGTACCAACGATCGAACAGTGATAGCCGGTCTCAACCTGCCAGATTTTTCTTCTCGTCTGCGTTTTCAGTTGATTACTTTCCATATCTTCACCATAAAAGAAATTAACTAGCTACAACTAAGAAACAGCTTACCATATCCAGATCATTATTCAAACTGTTTTCGCTGGTGGAAAATAAAATTTTAATTGCTAACTTTTTCTACGATGCAGTAACAGTTTGGCTTAAAGGGAGAATTTTTATCTCTTTTCGAAAAAAGAGATAACGCAGGAGACTACAGTGACAATGGGGAAATACCCAAAAAGCCAGCGGAGAACGCTGAACTGGCATAGAATCATCGCCAGAATCGAGCCAAGCAGCAAACAAGATAAAATCAATGCAATACAAAAAAGGCGCGCAAGAGAGAAAATCTCCTGCGCGCCTTTTTTGTTGAGTAAAAAAACTGCCGCTCCCTACTCTTCCTCATCCTGAATTCTGGACGGGATTCCATACATTGTTGTTGAGCCGGAAGACCAGAACGCCAGACGTCCTTCACGAACCATCTCATTTGCAACATTCTTGATCACTCTCGGTTTTGAGTCAGGATCACACGCATAAAAATCCTTGACATACAACTGCGGCTTGGGAGATTTGGTTGCCTTTGCCTCCATGGCGTCTTTCAACGCTTCTTTGTCCAGTGCCATAACACACTCCTATAGAGAAATTTTCAAAGCATCAACGGAACAGGCCGGAAAGACCATCTCCCCGGCCAGACAACTTTCTCACTTAATATGGCTGGTGTACTTGAACTGAGTAGAAGTACGCCAGGTATCATAAGCAAGGCGATAATCATCGATGCTCTTGTCCGTAAACGGGATATCGCATTTTTCAAAAAATCTCTCCCAACCGATTCGCTCTGCCCACTCCCCTATCCGCTCATACTTGTGAGCGTCTTCGGCGTAGGCTTCGAGAATCTTCTTCACGGCCTGCACAACTTCCGGCCAACGAGGAGTATTGTTGGGCAGATAAGGGATAACCAGTTTAGAGAACTTCGGCATGGAAATTCTGTTGGAAACCTTTCCACCGACCAGGATAGCGATACCATCACCTTCCGGATCAGCCAGAGGCATCGCCGGACACATCGTGTAGCAGTTTCCACAGAACATGCAGCGATCCTCGTTAACTTTTACAGTCTTGATCTGCTCACCATTGACTTCCGCCTTTGCCGGCTTGACCGCACCAAGCGGACAGGACGCGATTGCCAGAGGCAGCTCACATACCCCGGTAATGCGGGTATTGTCGATCATCGGCGGTTTGCGGTGAATACCAAGAATGGCGATATCGGAAGCGTGTACCGCACCACACATGTTCAAACAACAGGCAAGCGCGATCCTTACCTGCGCGGGCAAGGTCATCGAAGTAAAGTATTCGAACAACTCATCCATAACCGCCTTAACGACACCGGAGGCGTCAGTCGCCGGAGTATGACAGTGCACCCAGCCCTGGGTATGAACGATATTGGTCACACCAGCACCAGTTCCGCCCACCGGATACCGGCCATCGAAACTCGCGAGGGTATCAAGCAACGGTTGCACCTTCTCCTTGGAATCAACCATAAATTCGATATTATTTCGAGTGGTAAAACGCAGAAAACCATCACAGTGCTTATCGGCAATATCGCAAACTTCACGAATATACTCAATAGAAACCAGACGAGCACAACCAACCCGCACGGTATAAACCTCATCACCTGTTTCCGATTTATGCATCAGCACACCGGGTTCGAGTATTTCATGCCACAGCCATTTTCCCTTGTTTGCCTTGATGACAGGGGGCAGAAACTGTTCGTAATGCGGGGGACCAAGGTCGGAAATACGACCATCCATCGGTTTGTCCGGATTATAACCCATTATTAACTCTCCTTATAATTTATAAAATATTACTTTCAGACTAAACCATCTCTGAAAGTAGAATTTCATGCAACCCAGTAAAAAACAGCCCCCTATGCGGCATGCTTCTTACGAAATTCAACAACATCCCGCTCCCAGCCTCCTGGAACTTCTTCTTCTTTCCAGAAAACATAAGGATTGGAACGAGGCTCCTTGACATGCTGAGGAATAGGTTCAACCCCCATAACCTTAAGAAAAGTCGGTAAACCGACACGCTGCATGGTTTCCCCTACACGCTCCCGGTTCTTTCCAACCTCCATCCACCAGTCCCAGACACCTTCAATAAACTCGATAAGCTCTTCAAACTCATTCTCTTTCTCAATCTTCATAAAAGGAACAACGAGAGTGGCAAACTGGGCACCGTCAAGAATTGGCGCCTTGGCACCAACACAGACAGAAGCACCTGTATCAACTCCCGGACGAAGAGCGCGAGGCATAACGTTGATGCAGTGCATACAACGAGTGCACTCCTTGTCATCGATCTTCAGTTCATCACCTTCCATCCACATACATTGGGTAGGACAGAGGTCAAGAACTTCCTTTTTAAGATCGAACGGCCCCCAATCCCTGCCAGAATGGGAACCACCGTTTGCGGGATAATTCCCGGCGATATATTCTTTAACGGCATCCTGATCAATACGAATTTCATCTCTCCACGTTCCGATAACAGCAATATCAGAACGGGCAATAGAAGCAACACAATCGTTGGGACATCCCGAGAATTTGAACTTGAACTTATACGGGAACGCAGGACGATGAATTTCATCCTGATAATGCATGGTCAAATGATAGCAGACCTCTTCGGTGTCATAACAGGACCACTCACAACGGGATGGGCCAAGACAGTTCGCGGGAGTCCGCAAGTTTGAACCGGAGCCGCCAAGATCCTGTCCCATATCGTGGGTCAGATCCCAGAAAAAGGGTTCCAGATTTTCGGTCCGGGTTCCAAGGAGGATAATATCACCGGTGGAACCGTGGAAGTTGGTCATACCAGAACCATGTTTTTCCCAGAGATCCATAAGCTGGCGAAGATTTGCCGTAGAGTAATACTTGGATGAAGGCTGGTTCACCCGAATGGTATGAAAATGCTCAACCCCGGGGAACTGCTCGGGCACGTCCGCGTAACGGCCGACAATACCACCACCATATCCGAAAACACCAACAATACCACCGTGCTTCCAGTGAGTTATCCTGTCCTTATATGACAATTCCAGAATCCCCAGAATATCCCAACATTCAGGCTTTGTTTCCGCCTGTCTTTTAATGTCGGTGACGAAGCTTGGCCACGGGCCCTTCTCCAGTTCATCCAACAAGGGCGTCTCATGCTTTGCCATGATTTCCTCCTTTAATTAACATTTAAAACTTCCCTCTATGCACAAACAGCAAGGCTTAGAAGAGAAAAAATCCCCTCATGCCACACATAGCAGAAATTTCTCCTTATTTTTTTGTTCAGCAAAACAAACATGTTGTGAATTTTCATTCAGTTTTGAGCATATCTTCACCCGCTGGTTTTGTCAACAAAAATTCAGCCAAATTTTGCTACAAAAATCAATGTTTAGGCACACAAAAAGACTTCTTTTCCCCAAAGCTCATCTGTCGCAAAAAATGACTTTCAAGACTCTCATCCAGTCTCCTTTCCGCAACCATATATTGCAGAAAGGATGTGGCGAGCAGTTTTCCCAGCTGTACCCCTTCCTGATCAAACGAATTAATATTCCAGCAAAAACCCTGGTAAACAATCTTCGCTTCATAGAGGGCAAGCAAGGCGCCAAGGGTTTTGGGGTCAAGGCGTCTGCCCATAATTATCGACGAAGGCCGGTTCCCGGCAAAATTCCTGTTGGGATTTGCCGACCTCTGGCCAACGGCAAAAGCAACAGCCTGGGCATAGAGGTTGGCCAGCAATTTCTGTTGAGAGCTGGAGCCTTTCACCCGCAGATCCTGTTGGTATTGGGACTCGACAAAACCGATAAATTCTATGGGCACAATCTCGGTTCCCTGATGCAGCAGCTGGTAAAAGGCATGCTGGCCGTTGGTTCCCGGCTCTCCCCAGAGAATCGGACCGGTTTTTTCGACAACGACAGCACCATTCCGGTCAACCGACTTGCCATTACTCTCCATATCACACTGCTGAAGATGGGCAGGAAAACGATGCAGCGCCTGGCTATACGGCAACACCGCGAGAGTCGGATAGCCAAGGAAATTGTGGTTCCAGACACCAAGAAGGGCAAGCAGCAGCGCCGGATTTTTCATTATTTCCCGCTCCTCGGCCAGCCGGTCCATCTCATCGGCTCCGGCAAGAAACTCCATAAAAAGATCAATGCCGACAAAAAATGCCAGACTTACCGCCCCCACCATCGAGGTAACACTGTATCTGCCGCCAATATAATCATACATATAAAAACAACGCAGATACCGCTCGGGATTGTCCATTGGACTCCCTTCTCCCGTCACCGCCACGCAATGCCGGCGGGGGTCAAGCCCTGCCTGTTTCAATGCCTCACGCGCCAGAGTCTCGTTGGTAAGAGTCTCAATAGTCGAACCGCTTTTAGAGACAACAACGACCAGCGTCGATTCCAGATCAAGTGCCGAGAGCTGACGGGCGGCATCGTCCGGATCAACATTGGCAATAAACAAGACCTCCCGGCCGGGAAGGCCATAGGCCGTCAACGCCTCATATATGGCGCGAGGGCCAAGATCAGAGCCGCCGATACCGATATGAACTATACGTCTGAAAGGCTTTGCGGTGCTTCCTGTCAGCTGTTCTCCGTCAATCTCCTCTAAAAAAAGCCTCAACCGCTCAAGCTCCGCTTTCGCTCTGGCAGAGGCCACCGGTTCACAAGCTTGCCGCCGAAAGATATCTCTGGATGCGGTATGCAGCACCTGCCGGTTTTCACTTTCAAAACCCTCGATTCTGTTAAGAAAGGCTCCCTTCCGCATCGCCTGAAACTTTTTTGTCAGCTGTAATTCATCAGCCATCTTCTGCAGATCAGCCAGCACCCCATCATCAACACGCTGCGTGCCAAAATGGACATTAAACAGACTGGTTCTGCACACATAACGCTCAAGCCGCTCTTCGTGCAGCAGTGCCCGTTCCGCCGAGAGGTCATACGGATTTTCCGCCCGTTTCAACAGTGATTGATAGCTCTCTGTCCGGGTAAAATCATTAAAATCCATTCCATCCTCCATTGTCAAAGGCTCTCTTCGGCGTGATAATTCGATGCGCCCTCTTCGCCATTGGCCCTGAGCGCCGCTATGGTTGCCGCGTAATCATCACTGCCATATATCGCTGAACCGGCAACAAAGACGTTTGCGCCGGCACCGGCTACCGTTTTGATAGAGGCTGGAGAAATTCCACCATCAACCTCAATCTCCACATCCAGACCAAGCAGGTCGATACGTTTGCGCAACTGCCATATCTTCTCGAGCGTTGATTCAATAAAAGATTGACCACCAAAGCCGGGATTGACAGACATCAGCATAACAACGTCAATATCTTCCAGAATATAATCAAGAGCATTGAGAGGTGTCGCCGGATTAAGCACCACCCCTGGCTTTTTTCCCAGTTCACGAATTGTTGCCACAGTGCGGTGCAGATGAGTACAGGCCTCGGCATGCACCGTGATCCAGTCGGCACCGGCCTTGACAAAATCTTCCAGATATCTGTCCGGTTCAACAATCATCAGATGGACATCGAGGGGCAGCCCGGTCACCTTTCGTGCCGCTTCGACGATCAGAGGCCCTATGGTAATATTGGGGACGAACTGGCCGTCCATAACATCAATATGGATGAGATCGGCCCCGCCGGCCTCTACCGCGTCAATCTCCTCTCCCAGACGTGAAAAATCCGCCGAAAGAATAGAAGGAGCTATCTGGATTTTTCTGACACTCATGCCTTCTCCATTTTATCATTGATTTTTATTGCTGCTGATACGCCTGACCTGCCCCCCCGGCAAATTCTCGACCACCCCCTCAAGCTCGAGCACAAGACAGAGCTCGTTTATCCTCTCAACGGCCAGCCCCGTCTTCTCGACAAGCTCATCTTTGCCAACAGGATAGCTATCGAGAGCCTGCAGCAGCCTCGCTGCCTGCTCTTCCCGATGTATAGAAACTTTTTCCGACGAATCCTTTATCACGTTCTGCCGACAGAAACCAAGCTCATCGAGAATATCCCCGACATCAAGGACAAGACTGGCCCCGGATTTTATCAGCAGATGACAGCCCTCACTCTTGCAGGAATCGATTTGTCCCGGAACAGCAAAGACCTCCCTGCCAAAATCAAGAGCCATCTGGGCGGTAATCAGCGAACCCGATTTACGGGCAGCCTCAACGACAATCACCCCTGCTGCCATCCCGGCAATGATCCTGTTTCGCGCCGGAAACCGGTACCCGTCGGGCCTCGTTCCCAGCGGATATTCAGAGATTAACAGCCCTTTGGTGGCAATTTCCCGGTATAACTCTCCATTCTGTCGGGGATAGATCCTGTCAAGTCCACAGCCAAGGACTGCAACAGTAGCGTCTGCCGCGGCAAGTGCTCCCCGATGAGCAGCAGCATCAATTCCCGCGGCAAGCCCGGAAACGACAACCACTCCCGCCCGGGCAAGACCGTCGGCCAGATTCGCCGCTGTCCTCAGCCCGTAGCTGCTCGCCGCCCGGGAACCGACTACTGCGACAGAAGGTTTTTGTAACAGACCAAGATTACCCAGACAGTAAAGCACTGGCGGCGGATCAGTCAACCGGGTAAGCAGAGCGGGATAGCAGTCATCACCCCAAACCAGAGCCCGGCCGCCAAGCCGGTCAAGACGGACCAGCTCTGGTTCAGCCAGATTATTCGTTCTGTCACGTTCGAGCAAACCCTTCAGTGAGGATTGCCTTACCCCCTTGACTCGCAGCAACTCGCGCGCGCTGGCCTCGAGTACCGCCTGAGGAGTGGAAAAATGGGCGACAAGTCGCCAGAAAGTTGTCACCCCAAGGCCGGCGACAAGACTGAGGGTTATCCAGCTTTGCCGGGATTGCTTCATAAATATCTCACTGTTCGATTTTACCAAAGAAGCTGTCGGTAAATCTCACATACCATGCCGCGGACTGAACCTGAATGATATAGGCCATGGTAATAATAACCGCGATCTCTGACCCCTGTTCGGCAAAGGCGGTCATCGCTATTGCCAGCGCAATCGAAAGATTTCTCATAACAGAGCCATAGACAATGGCGATACCATCACCTCTGTTGAAAAAAAGTCTGGCAATCAGGGTACTAAGGGTAAAATTCACCAGATAGAGCAGAGCAAGAGGAAGCAAATAGTTGACGAGAACCCCTGGATCGGCGGTAATACTTTTTGACTTCAAGGCCATCGCCACAAAAACAATTGCCAACACTCCCAGAGTTGAAAGCATCGGAAATTTCTGTTTGATATTTTGCTGATACTGCTCCTTTCCCCAATATTTGACAATGCCCTTTCTGGTAAGATAGCCAAAAATCATCGGCAAAAAGACAACAACGACAATCGAGGTGAAAATTGCCCGCATAGGGATATCAATGACCGCTCCCATCAGCCATTTGGCGTAAAAAGGTGTTGCCACAGAACCAAGCAGCAAACCAACAACCGTCATCTGCACCGCAGCGTTCATATTCCCTTTGGCAAACCCTGTCCAGGAGATGGTCATGCCACTGGTCGGCAACAGTGCCGCAAGCAGAAGCCCGAGCATCACCATCGGCGAATCGGCAAAGAACAACCTGCCAAAGCCAAAGGCGACAAAAGGGATAATACCGAAATTGATTATCTGGGTGACAAGCTGACACTTCCAACCTGTGAGGGTAACAACCTTCTCAATCTGCAGATTTACCATCATCGGATAGACCATCAGAAAAGTCAGGGGAACGACTGTCACCCTGAGAAAATTCATAGAAAAGAAATATCCGGCAACAACCCCCGATACCATCATCAGAGGAATCATCCAGACCAGGTTTTTCTGCATAAATGACAAAATCTTCCACATAACCGCTCCCCTGATACCAATAGCCTCTCAAAAGTCTTTTTGTTGATCTCAACAGCTTTTCATACCAGGATAAGCTCCCGGCACAATTCCCCGCGCGACCTGTTCTCGCCCATGCTGTATCTGCTTGTTTATCGCCATCAACTCGGCAAGAAGCTGCCTGAGCCTGTCGCTGTCATCAGCCGCTTCCGCCAGCGCGACCTGTTCCTTGATACGGTTCCGGCAAACCAGCAGCCTTGCCTCACCCAAAATCCGGATCACCTCGTCCGGCTCCTGTTTTTGTGCCTGTTGCCGAGGGGCAAGCAGCAGTTTTGTGACAATCTTCCGTTCTGCCTCATCAACAATACTGGTAAGGAGATCTTCCGGTTCGGCAAGTGATGTGTTGTCAAGTAATGCCTCAAAAGCGTCAATAATTGCCTCTCCCGGACTGTCAACAAAGATCTCCCGCAATCCGGCGGCACAAAGATCGGGGAAATGTTCCGGATTGAAAACAGCAAACTCGAGCATTTGCCACTGCATCCTGTTTAGCCCGTATTCCTGCTGACTCTTTGGTTTTGTGACAACAGGACCGAGCTCATCTGGCGGCATCGGAGGCTCGTCAACATGCCGGGCGCCTTCTTTTGCCAAGGTGGTGTTCATCAATTCCTGCAGCTCCTCTTTCGGAAGACCGAGCTTTTCGGCAAAATGGGCAATAAAAAGAGAGCGCTGCATGGAAGTTGACGCGGCCTTGAATAACGGTTTCAATTCATTGATAATCTTCATTTTCCCGTCAAAACCAAGGCTATGCGCTGCAACCAGCCGGTCGATAACAAATTCAGGGAGATTTTTTGCCTGTTCGAGCAAGTTCATCAGTTCCGGCAAACCGTACTTTCGTATATAGCTGTCAGGATCATGCCCATCCGGCAGCAAGGCGATCCTTGCTGCCATCTGCTCGACAAGAAAAAGGGGAACAGCCCGGACCGCGGCTTTTTCACCCGCCGCATCACCGTCAAAGAGCAGGGTGACATTGTCGGTAAATCGCTTGATATAACGAAGTTGTTCCCTGGTAAGAGCCGTGCCGAGCGGTGCGACCACATTTTCACAACCTGCCGCCGCCAGCGAAATCATGTCAAAATTACCCTCAACGACAATTGCCCTGTCAACGGCACGAATCTGCTGTTTTGCCTGATACAGCCCGAGCAGCAGGCTGCTCTTGTTATAGATCAGGCTCTCCGGAGAGTTGAGATATTTTGGTTGGCCCTGACCGACAATACGGCCGCCAAAACCACAAATCTCTCCGGAAAGAGTATAGATCGGAAAGACTATTCTGTCGCGGAAGCGATCATAATTTCCGCCTTTTTTCCCGGCAACCAGAAGTCCGGTTTCCAGGGCGGCAGCAGTCTCTTGCTCTGAAAGACGGCTTCCGAGATAATTCCAGCCTTCGGCCGCAGGCGAAGGAGCGTAACCCAGCTTGAAACGCCTGGCGACATCACCACTCACCCCCCGTTTACGCAGATAGGCATGGGCGGCGGCCGATGCCCGTCCCTGATACAGATAGCTTTCAAACAGTTCCGCCGCCTGTTTTGTCACCGCAAACAAGGCCTCACGCCGCTTTCTCTTTTCCCGTTCCTGGCGGCTCTGCCTTCTCTCGGGAACGGCAATACCATACCTGGCACCGAGAAGCCGCAAGGCTTCCGGGAAATCCACCCCTTGTGATTTCATCATAAAATCAAAGATATCTCCCGATTCTCCGCAGCCAAAACAGTGAAAAAACTGTTTGTCCGGGCTGACCGAGAAAGAGGGCGTTTTCTCGCCATGAAAGGGACATAACCCGAGATAACTCGCGCCACTTTTACGAAGATCAACACTCTCGCCAATAAGCTCGACGATATCCGCGCTCTCCTTTATTGTCGCGACAATATCTGAATCTGAACTGGACACGATTCAAACTCTCCTGAAAGATCAAACTCTTTAAAGAACATTTGTTATGCAACAGAAAATACACTATAACAGATTCAAGACAAAGGGGCATCTTCCACAAGTCTTGCAGAACGACTGTTATTCCGGTAAATATATTGACAATATTTCTGTCTGTACCGCTGCCAACCGACAAAACCACAAGAAACGAAACCAGGGCAAGATAACTCTTCCTTATAAAAACAGCCGGCAAAAGCTGATTGTGGACCAAAATCATGAAACTGCCCTTGCTTACCCGCACAGTAAAAAACACCAAACGCCTTGCTGAAATTATCAGGGTTCTCTCCCGTTTTGGTTTCAAACAGCTTGTCCTCGACTCAGGCCTCTATCATCTTGGTGGAAAATCACGGGAAGAGATCAGCCAGCAGGCCCAGGATTCAGATAAAAACACCCCAAAGGCGGAGCGGGTGCGAAGGGTGCTGGAAGAGCTGGGACCATCGTTTATCAAACTCGGCCAGTTTCTTTCAACTCGTCCCGATCTTATCCCTTCTGAATGGGCGCTCGAGTTCCGAAAACTGCAGACCAGCTGCCCCTGCGTTGCCTATAGCGAAATAGAAAAAATTCTCGAACAGGAGTTTGCCGGCAGGCTGAGCCAGCTTTTCTCTTTTATCGACAAAAAACCTCTCGCGGCAGCATCGATTGCCCAGGTCCACGCCGCGAAACTGGCCGATAACACCGATGTTGTCCTCAAGGTTCTGCGACCGGGTGTGCGCCAACAACTCGAAGACGATATCAGTCTTGTCGGCAGCCTCGCCCAGCTGCTCGAACAGTATTTCTCCAATCTGGGATATAGCCCGACCGCGGTGGTCAAGGAGTTTTCCCGGGAAATCCTCAAGGAGATAAATCTGGTAATAGAGGGGCAGTCCGCAGACCGTATGCGTCAGGATTTCAAGGATGATGCCAATATCCATTTTCCCAGAATCTACTGGCAGGCCACCACCCGTAATGTCCTGACCATGGAGAGAATCCGCGGCAAACTCCTTTCAGCTGTCGATCCGCAAAGCCTTACTCCGTTACAGCGGCGAAAGATTGTTTCGATCGGTACCGATACGGTATTCAAACAGTGCCTGCGATTTGGCTTTTTCCATGCTGACCCGCATCCCGGCAATATCTTTCTGCGCGATGACAATACCATCTGCCTGATTGACTGCGGAATGGCCGGACAGCTCGACAAGGGCACCACCGAACAGCTTGTCAACCTGGTCACCGGAGTAATCCACAACGACGAAAAAATGCTCTGCAGGGTCATCCTCGCCTTGACTGACGCCGATCCCGTTCTTCTTGACAGTCGCGAATTTCAGCTGGAACTTCGTCATATCGCCTCGGCATTTCAGAATACCGACCTGCAGCATCTCAATATCACCAGCCTGCTGTCGAGGTTTTTCGCGATGCTGCAACGCTACCGGATTGAATGTCCAGGGGATCTGATCCTGCTCACCAAGGCTCTGACGACAATAGAGGGCGTCGCCGAACATCTCGACCCGGAGTTCGATGTGCTGGCACATGTCGAACCGCAAATCAGGGAAGTGGTGATGGATCGATATTCCCTGAAATCACTGCAAAAAAGAATTGCCAGAGTCCTGGCCCACTCCTTTGAACTTGCCGAGAAACTGCCGCAGGATCTTCAGCGTTTTCTTGACCAGGCACGACACAGTCGCTTTACCCTCAACCTGGAGATGAAAAGAATCGAAAACCTTTCCAGGCGGGTAGAATCAGCGAGCCGGCTTATGGGCTTTGCCATGATTATTGCCGCTCTTATCGTCGGCTCATCAATTCTTATTCTTGCCGACCGGATCGCCAAAACGCCAGGAATAATAGGAACTCTCGGGATATTGGGTCTTGTTGTCGCCGGAATATTCACCACCGGCTTTGTGATCTCGTTTCTGTTGCCGAAGAAAAAGGAAAAATAGCCTTACAACCTGTTGCAGAGAGCGGCAAAATCTTCAGCATCAAGGCTGGCACTGCCAACAAAAAGCCCGTCCACTCCTTCGATATCAAGATATCTGCCGCAGTTCTCAAACGTTATCCCTCCTCCGTACAAGACCGCCGCCTGAGGAAGGCTGCGCCGCATCCGCGCCACCATTTCGCTCACCTCTTCCACCGGTGCCGCCTCGGACACAACCGGACCTCGCGGGGTATAGGCCAGCAAGATCTTTCCTTCAAGCTCGATCAACGAAGAGAGCTGGCCAAGCTGGGGGGCGTCTTCGACACATACCAACGGAACAATCCCGGCATCAACCGCTTCACTTGCCTTGTTGAGTATCTCGCCGGAATCTTCATGAAAATAGCGGCGTCGTTCACCATGACCAACAATGGCATAACCTGCCACCTCCCTGACCAGATCGGCGGCAACGGCACCAGTGTAGCTCCCTCTGGGAAAGGGGGAAATATCCTGGACGGCAAAGGAAAAACCCGATAATCGCAACCTTTTTCCAGCCGCGGCCAGAGTCTCCAGACTCACCAGGGTTGGGGCGAGAACAACTGTCACATCTTTTGCCGCGATATAGCGCGCGGCAAACCTTTCCAGCCAGGCAAGACCATCTGCTGTCGTCTTCTGGGACTTCCAGTTCCCAACAAGATATTTCATCGAATCTCCCCTTAACGCTCTGCTATTTTTCTGATATCAACCTCGCTGCAGCGATAGACTGCCACCCGCTTCTGCCGTGATGTCTGACCGGCGATAACCTCGACATCCCTTGCGGCGCAACCGATCACTTTCGCGAGAAACCTCACAATTTCACCGTTTGCCTTGCCATCGACCGGCGGCGCGGCAACCGCCAGCTTCAAACGGTCTCCATGGAGTCCAGCCAGTCTCGTTTTCGCGGCACCGGGCTGAACGTGCAAAGAGAGAACCAGAGTTCCATCCTTTCGCCGGTCAAGCCAGGGCATGGTTTTTATCCCCCAAAAAAGCAGCTTGCAACCGACAGTTCATTGATCTTGTCCCTGCGCCCAAACCTATCCCATCCTGGCAAACTGCATCAGGGTCGGCACCAGAAAGCTCTGGAGAAAAACAACTGCCAGAATCAGGATCACCGGGGAAAAATCTATCCCGCCCATATTGGGCAGAAAACGCCGAATCCGGCTTAAAGGCGGCTCTGTCACTCTATAGAGGAACTGGACAATCGGATTATAGGGGTCAGGATTCACCCAGGAAAGCACCGCCCGGGCAATAACAATCCACATATAGGCGGTAAAGACAAAATTGATCACCTGGGCGATCGCCACCATAAAATTGCTCACGACAAACATAATACCACTCCTTTATTCAACTCTTCTCTCAGGCGACAAAGCTGCCTGGAGCTATTTCTCCATCAACAGTAGCGAGAACCAGTCTCTCACCGCTTTCTGTCTTCTCTTTTGCGGCCAGCACCATCCCTTCCGAAAGAATTCCCATCAGCTTTGCCGGCTTGAGATTGGCGACAACGACAACCTTTTTGCCCAGCAGCTCTTCACAGCGGTAGTGCTCAGCGATTCCGGCGACAATGACCCGCTGTTCAGGAGCCTTTACCACCAGTTTATAGAGCCGCTTTGAATTTTTAACAGGCTCGGCGGCAACAATCTCGGCAACGCGAAGTTCCATTTCGCGAAACTGGTCAAAACTGATCAGGCCATCAGTGGCGGCAGCCTTGCCTTGCTGCTGTTTTGTCTCGGGCTGTTTCCTTGTCGCTTTTGTCTCCTTTTGTTTTTCCAGCCGGGGGAAAAGAGCTTCTGTTTCCGCGAGCCTTGTTCCCGCCGCAAGCCCTCCCCAAACGCCATGCTCTTCAAAACTTGCGAGCGAATCGGCGGTCAACCCAAGGCCTTTGCTCATCTTGCCGGTAGCCCGGGGCATTATTGGCTGCAGCACAAGCGTTAGAAATCGCAGCCCCTCAAGCACGGTATACAGCACCGAATCAAGTCGGGCGACACTTTTTTCCTCTTTAGCAAGAGCCCAGGGTTCATTTTCAACAATATATTTATTGACAAGGCCAACAAATTCCCAGACCGCCTGCAGCGCGAGGTGAAAACGGAACGCTCCCATATGTTCGATATACCGCTTGAGCATTTTTTCTGCCGCGTTCCTCAGTTCGACATCGGCCGCCTCGTTTTCCCGGGGAGCCGGAACCACCCCATTCCGGTACTTGTTGACCATCGCCAAAGCCCTGCTGAACAGATTGCCAAGATCATTGGCCAGATCGGAATTATGCCTGCCGGATATCAGATCAGCACTAAAAGAGGAATCCAGCCCGAAAGACATCTCCCGCAGCAGAAAATAGCGAAGGGTATCAACTCCATATCTCTCGACCAGTTCAGCCGGACGCACCACATTGCCAAGACTCTTGCTCATCTTGGTCTCGTCAACATTCCAGTAGCCATGAACATGCAGTTTTTTATAAAGCGGCACACCAAGAGAAAGCAGCATTGTCGGCCAGAACACCGCATGAGGCTTGAGAATATCCTTGGCGATAAGATGCTCGCAGCAAGGCCAGAAGGTCTCAAAATCCTCTCCCTCGGGATAGCCGAGTCCGGTAAGATAGTTAATCAGGGCATCAAACCAGACATAAGTGACAAAGTTGTTGTCAAAGGGCAGCTCAATTCCCCAGGTCAGCCTCGATTTTGGCCGGGATATACAGAGATCACCCAGAGGCTCCCTGAGCAGGGCAACAACTTCGTTGCGATACCGCTCTGGAGTGATAAACTCTCGATGAGACTCGATATGGGCAATGAGCTGCTGCCGATATTTCGACATCCGGAAAAAATAGTTTTCCTCTTCAATCAACTCGGGAGGTTTCTGATGATCAGGGCAATTGCCATCAACGAGTTCCTTTTCGGTAAGATAGCGTTCGCAGCCTTTACAGTAAAGACCGCTGTATTTGTCAAAATAGATATCACCCTTATCGTAAACCTGTTGCAGAATCCGCTGGACGACAGCAATATGGTCAACGTCAGTGGTGCGGATACAGCGGTCGGCCTTGATATCAAGCTGCGGCCAGGTATCCTGAAACATCGTGCTGATCCGATCGACATATTCAGCCGGATTTACCCCTTGCTTTTCCGCGGCTTCGACGATTTTATCGCCATGTTCATCTGTTCCGGTCTGAAAGCGGACAGGGCCGCCGCAGAGCCGGCGAAAGCGATAGTAGCTATCAGCAACAATAGTGGTATAGGCATGCCCGAGATGAGGCTGGGCATTAACATAATAGATAGGAGTTGTGATATAGGTTGTCATTCTCTCTTGTCTGTACCTAACATTTGCTATCGACGACAAAACGCGATATGGTATTATTTTTTCTTCTCTCCACGTCCTTTTACCAGCCGCGCCTTCGACCATTGATGCCGGCAAAGCACGATCTCTTCTCCGTCACTGTCTTCAACCAGTAACTGCTGACGCAGAACATCCTGCCGTTGCACTATATACTGCTGGTTTTCGAGGATAATTTTCTTTCCTGGTTTGGGCATTTCCCGTCGCTGTTCCTGATAGCTCTCATATTCGTGGGTCAGACAGCAGAAAAGACGATTGCAGACACCGGATATCTTGCTCGGATTAAGGGGAAGATCCTGCTCCTTGGCCATCTTTATCGAGACGGAAGAGAATTTGTTGACATGGGAGCTGCAGCAGAACTCCCTGCCACAAAAGCCAAGTCCTCCCAACATTCTGGTCTCATGACGCACGCCGATCTGGCGCATTTCCACACGGGTTCGATAGCGCTGGACAAGGCTCTTCACCAGCTCGCGAAAGTCAACCCGATTATCAGCGGTGAAATAGAAGATCATCTTGCTGCCGTTAAAAAAACGCTCAACCCTCACCAGTTTCATCAGCAGTTCATATTGCTCGACCAGATCACAACAAAAGGCAAAGGCATCCCTTTCCGCCGATTCGAGAACGAAATATTTTTTCTTGTCCCTTTCGCTTGCAACCGATGTAATCAGCATCGTTTGCGCAAGGGCTCCATTATTCTCGCAAAAAGAGACCGGGGCAAACCTGACAATCCGCGCCGGTTCAATCCCGTGATCAGTGCGAACCAGAACCACCGCGCCAGGCTCGATTGAGGCAAGCTGGCTTAAAGCGGTCTGCTCGGGACTGCCTTTGCGAAACTGTATTTTATATGCGGTTTTTCCAGCGACGACCTGGTCTTCACTCGCTGTCAACATCTCTGCTGTCGATACCATTATTCCTCTTGTTACTGAAAGGCGAAAAGCAAAACTTCACACACCGGACCTCGCTGACAATTGCGCGCGAGCGCTCTCTCCGCCCGATCCAGAGCCTTCATTCTAGCAGATAATTCACTCGAACTCCATACTTTAGATCTTCGCCGGCCAGAATCTGTTCGATAACAGGACAACGACTCTTCATCGGCAAGCAGCAGATCACGCAGCCAGCGGCGAAAAAGGCCCAAAAGCAGCGGCAAATCGTCTTTAAGCGCCGCCATTTTCTCGGCAAAGGCAAGCACCCCCATCACCTCGTCGCTCGCGTTCTTTTGTTGATGACTGACAAAGTCAACAATCTGCTGCCAGAGCAAAACGATCCCGGCAGAATGGAGCCGCAGTGCCTGACCGGGGCTTCCGGAAGAAAACCTTGCCAGCAAGCGGGCCTCTTCGCCGGGAACTCCTTCCGCCTCAAGGATACGGGCGGTATCGGCAAGACTTAAAGGGGCAAAGGGAATCTTCTGGCAGCGTGAAGAGATGGTCGCCAGCAGCGGCCGGGAGGAATCAGCGAGCAGCACAAGCAGGTTTGATGACCGAGGTTCCTCAAGGGTTTTCAGCAAGGCATTGGCGGCTTCCCGTCCCATCTCATCAACATCCCGCAAAACCACCACCCGGATCGCAGCCTCATAGGGAGGGTATTCCAGCTCTTTTATCAATTGCCGGATCCGGGCAATCCTTATCCCGCCTTTTTGTGAGGTGATAGTCTGAAAATCGGGATGATTGCCCGATCGAATCTTGCCGCAGGCAGGACAGGTACCGCAGGCGGCGAGAGAGGCCGGCCCGTTCTGCCGGCAGCAAAGTGCCGCGGCGAGACCTCTCGCGAAAAGATACTTTCCCACCCCGTCCGGCCCGGAAAAGAGAAGACTGTGGGGCAGCCTTTTTTTCGCCAGCGCCTTTGCCAGCAGCTGCTGGGCCTTCTCCTGGCCATAAAGCTCGGTACAGGAAAGAGGAGCGATCATATTTTTCATAAACGATATAAAACTGTTATCAACTAGAACATACCCAAAAAAATCAGGAATCCCACAGACAGGGCTGATTTCGCCGTGCCGCGGGAGCATCTTCACTCTTCTGCTTTTCCTTATCGGGATAACCCGAAAGATAGAGATAGCGTTCAAGCAGACGCTGATACTCGGTAAAGGAGTATTGGCCCGCAGCCATTTTTTTTCGCAGCTGCTCTATCATATTCATCTTCGCGTCAAGATCATCAAGCATACTGAGCAGAAAGGCCTCGACTGTCATTGGCAATACCGGAGAGCCGTAATCGAGTCGGCCATGATGACTGAGGATCAGATGCTGGAGCTGCTCGAGAAGATCACGGGGAAAGCCCTTGATCGATAAAGCTGCGGCGGCAACCATCTCACTGCCGATAACCAGATGCCCTTTCAGCCTTCCCGGGGTGGTATATTCAACCACCGAACCCTGAAACCGCATCTCTTCAAGTTTGCCAATATCATGAAGCAGGGCTCCGGCGACAAGAAGATCCCTGTTGACTCCCGGGTAGTGGCAGGCAAGGCTGTCGGCAACAGAGACAAGAGACAGCGTATGCTCGAGCAGCCCGCCAATACAGGCATGATGAGCGAGCTTGGCGGCGGCGGCGCGCTGAAACTGCTGCCAGATTTCACCTTCGCCAAAGAAATGATCCAACAGTTTTTCAAGCCAGGGATCATCTACGCTGGCGACAAATTTGAGAAGTTTTCTTGCCATCGCCTGACGATCTCCGGCTGTTTCGGGAAGGAAATCGGCCATTGACACATCATCGGCGGCGACAGCTTCGAGCCGGTCGGGCTGCAACTGCTTCTGGCCACGAAAGGAGGCGACCTGGCCAGAACAGCGGACAAAACCTCCAACCACACAAATTTCGGCAAGCTGGAGGGCATTGTTCCAGACCGGACAGGAGATTTCACCAGTCTTGTCCATCAGGGTCAGCAGCAGATAGGGCTTTCCCGCCTTGGTCTCCCCCTGCCTGAGAGCCTTGATCGCAAAGACTTCGGTAAAACTGTCGCCCTCTTTCAGCTGTTCTATATAAATCTTCCCCGCCATCAATCCATCTCATAAACACGCTGCCGCGCTGATCGTCAACAAGCCCACGCCAGCCTACCTTCTTGCCGCCAGCTCGGCTTCATTTAAACGGGCAAGCAGATATTCCCCCAGCTCAGGATCATCAGCAAACATATCGAAACAATACCCGTCTTCTCCGCCAAGACCTCCGGGAATAACCTCGCCCCGCTGTTCGGGATCTGTGATCATATCGCCATAAAAACAGACCGACAGCCAACGCTGTTCGGGATCATCATCAATGATATCGATCATGGCAAAAAGCTCTCTTCCTTTTGCTTGCTGTTCCTGACGGCTCGGCCGAATCGAATAACTCACTCCAGGCCGGGCGACAAAACCAACTGCGACCTTATCCATGGCGACAAGATGTTCGAGAAAAAAGCGCACCCTCGCCCTTATCTCCCCGCCGCTGCCGGTCCAGCCGTCAAGAAAGGCCGCTATCTCTTGTATTCCTTTTTTACTCAGGGTATCATCAGTCATCTCTTCCCCCGTCAACAATAACAAAAAAATGATTATCGTTACCGCGCCATCAAAAACCCAAAAGCCGCCGGCAGAAACTGCCGCCGTTTACCGCGATTTTACCATCCCGCTGCTGCTCGATAAAAGCATACAGCTCATTGCCGAACTGCGAAAACTGTCGAGCGACGAACTGGCAGCGCTGATGAAAACAAGTGACAAGCTTACCACTTCAACCTACCGCCTGATTCACAACTTCTCAAGCCCTTTTCATCTGCAAAACGCAAGTCACGCCATCCGAACCTTCCAGGGCGACGCGTACCAGGCGATTGACAGCGAAAATTATTCAACGGCCCAGCTCGACCATGCCCAGAAACATCTTGTTATCCTCTCCGGACTCTACGGGCTGCTTCGTCCGCTTGATCTTATCCAGCCCTACCGGCTGGAAATGGGGCTCAAATTTGCTCCTTCGGGCAACCGCAATCTCTATCAGTTCTGGAAAGAGGAGCTTACCGAAAAACTTGTCGGGCTCCTCGAACAAACGACAAGCAGAACCATTGTCAATCTTGCCTCCGATGAATACGCGAAAGTACTCGATAAAAAACAGCTTGCCGCAAAAAAATGCAGGATAGTTGAAATCAGCTTTCAGCAGCCGCATCCAAAAGGAAAAGACGGCTATAAAACTATTCCGATACACTCTAAACGGGCTCGGGGAAAGATGATCGATTTCTCGATAAAAAACACTATCGCCGAGGCAAAACGACTCCAGCAATTCAGTGATGAAGGCTACGCCTTTATGCCACCGCTCTCTTCTCAAAACTGCTGGGTTTTTCGCAGAAAATAGCCTCTGCCGGCAAAAAAAGGCTACATCACCAGCCTGATCAACACAAAACCGCCTATGAGCAACACCATAAAAACAACGGAAAGGATATTGAAGTATCTGTCGATAACGCCCTGAATTTTTGGCCCAAATTTCCAGATCAGTCCCGCCACCAGAAAAAATCTCGCCGACCGTGCCAGCAAAGAGACAAGTATAAAACTGGCAAAATTCGATTTCGCAAAACCGGCGGTAATGGTAAACAGCTTGTAAGGGATAGGGGTAAAACCTGCTGTCGCGACAATCCAGACATCGTAGTGACGAAAATACTGCTGTACCTGCAAATATTTTTCGGTCATTCCATACCACTCGACAATCGGCATGCCAATCGCGTCCATAAACCAGTAGCCAAGGCCATAGCCAACCGCCCCGCCCAATACCGACCCGAGCGAACAGATCAGGGCGTAACGGAACGCCCGCGCCGGAATGGCAACAGCCATCGCGATAACAAAGACATCAGGCGGCAAGGGGAAAAATGAGGATTCGGCAAAGGCGACCAGAAAGAGGGCATACTCGCCGTATTTGCCACTGATCCAGCGCATACAGACATCATAAAGACGCCGCAACAGTCCGGTCTTGCCCTTGTCCTTTTCAATCACGCCAGCCATATTCTCCCACCAGATCGACAAAGCGGACAGGAGAAAGCGGTGTTACCGAAACCTCTCCGTCGTTTTTTTCAACAAGCTGCAGCTGCTGGCTCTCTTTATCGCCGACAGGAACAATCATCCGGCCGCCCTCAGCAAGCTGCTCAACCAGGGGTTCAGGGATTTCAGGAGAACCGGCAGCAACAATAATCGCGTCATAGGGGCTGTTTTCAGGCCAGCCGAGAGTCCCATCCGAGAGCTGGGACCGAATATTGTAATAGTGCAGGGTACTGAATGCCTTACGGGCGAGAGTGAGCAGGGGATTGATCCTTTCGACAGTATATATCCGGTGGCAGAGCCGTGACAGGACAGCTGCCTGATACCCCGAACCTGTACCGACTTCAAGAACCACATCATCGTCTGCAAGGCGCAGAGATTCGAGCATAATGGCGATAACATACGGCTGAGAGATGGTCTGGCCGGCTCCAATCGGCAGTGGCTGATCGCTATAGGCCTTTGTTTTCAAGACCTCATCGACAAAAAGATGGCGGGGAACCTCGTTCATCGCCGCGAGTACCCGGGAATTTGTGATACCACGGGCAGTCAGCTGCTCTTCAACCATCCGGGAGCGCCAGAGCTCATAGGGATCGGCGGAAACCACTTATCCTTCCGGGAAAACGTTTTTTTCCCAGCGCAAATCGTCAGAATCCGACAGGCTGTAGTCAACCCTGGAGACAACATCTCCCTGAAACTGGACCGCCACCCTGGTACGCTCAGGCGAGCCAATTTTCTCCCCCAGCCAGGGCAACTTTTCGGCAACCGTCTTTCGACTCTTGAGATAGATCCAGTTCAGGGTGCCGTCTTCTCCGACAAACTCCTCGTCCGGATTTCCGAGAAAAACAAGGACATCATCCTTGGTTGAAACGCCAACCTTGACCAGACCAACATCGGCGGCAAGATGCCGTACCGGTTTGTTGTAACAACCAGAAATCAAGGACAACAAGCCGCAAAGCAGCAACAGCCATAAAATATTTCGCCACATATTTTTTTCTCCGTACCTGCACATTTTGTTGCCGACAATCCTAGCCGGAACCGTCAGCTATTGCAAGAATAGCAGCCGATTTTTCCAAAGTTTTTTGCCATAAAATTGAAAATACCGATCTTATCAAGGGGTTCAGCAAAAAACGACTACCCTCCTCCAGCCGAAAAAGCCCCGAAACAGCAAAAACCCGCTTCGGGGTCATCCCGCGCCAGCGTTTTTCGCGGACAGGATCTCAGCCAACGGCCTTTTTCAACAGCTTGTAGTTGCGTTCAACCATCTGTAGCGGATCGACCGGCAAACCAGCCTGCACCATGGCGTTGTCATGAAGCTGCCAAGCGATCTGACGAGCGAAATCCTCATCACTGTTTTGTAATTCAGCGAGCCGCGAGATCAGGGTATTCTTCGGATTAATCTCCATCTTTTTCTTGTTCGCCTCCATTCCCGGGATACCATGCTCTCTACGGCTGGCGGCCATAATTCGCTCCATCGAAGAGGTCATATAGCTGTCGGGATTGACAATCATTACCGGCGCGTCAACCAGCCTTTTCGAAATGGTCACCTCGGCAATGGAATCTTTCAACAGTTGCTGCAGCCACTGCAGCAGCTCCTGCAAGTCTCCCTGCTGTTCCTGTTCAGATTTTTCATCATCCTTTTCGTTATCCTTGTCAAAAGAGATATCGGCGGCATCGGCCGAAACCAGTTTTTTGCCATCGAACTCGCCAAGATGGTTGAGGACAAAATCGTCAATCGGTTCAAGGGTATAGATAATCTCAATATCTTTCTGACGAAACATCTCGACATAAGGACCGGCTTCGACCGCCGCCCGGCTTGGGCCGTTGATAAAGTAGATCTTGTCCTGATCCGGCTGCATTCTCAGCACATAGTCGGCAAGAGAGACCATCTTGCCGGCCTCTGATTTTGACGATTCAAAACGGAGCAGCCTGCCGAGCTCTTTCCGGTACTCAAAATCAGACGTCGCCCCCTCCTTGATAAAGATGCCGAAAGTCTGCCAGAACTTTTCATATTTCTCCGGATCGGACTTTGCCTGCTCATCGAGAAACTTCAAGAATCGCTTGGTAATAACCTTGCGCAACTTGGCGACAAGAGCGTTATCCTGCAAGGCCTGACGGGAGATATTAAGCGGCAGATCCTCGCTGTCGACAACCCCTTTGAGAAAACGCAGCCATTCCGGCAGAATGGTCTTTGAATGCTGGTCAATAAGAATCCGCTGGCAGTAGAGATTGACGCCGGGATCCATTTTGCCAAAGCCAAAACTCTCAAAATTCTCTTCGGGAACAAAGAGCAGCGCGTTAATGGCAAGGGGCGCGTCTGCTGCGAAATGGAGACGAAAAAGCGGATCAGTCGCGGCGTTGCCGACAAATTTATAGAACTCGTTATACTCTTCATCGCTGATCTCGTTGCGGCTTTTGGTCCATAGCGCCTTGACGGTGTTGACCTCTTCCCCGTCAAGTTTTACCGGAAAGGAGACAAAGGCGGAATACTGCTTGATAATCGATTCGACCTTCCACTTCTGGGCGTAATCCTTGGCATCGTCTTTCAGTTCGATAATAATTTTGGTTCCCCGATGCAGCCCCGGCATTTCGGTAATGGTATAGGAGCCGGCTCCTTCGGAAACCCATTCATGCCCCTCGCTCTTATCCCAGGAGCGGCTCTGTACCCGCACCTTGCCGCCCGCCATAAAGGCAGAATAAAAACCGACACCAAACTGGCCGATCAGGCTGACATCCTTTTTCGCCACGTCGATCAGCTGTTCAAGCCAGGCACTCGAACCGGAATGGGCGATGGTTCCGAGATTATCTTCCAGCTCTTCCCGTCTCATTCCGATACCGGTATCGGTAATAGTTAAGGTGTTGTTCTTATCATCGACATCAAGGGTGATCTCGAGCGGCAGATGATCGTCAAAAAGCTCACTTTCGGTCAGGGAAATATGACGGAATTTCTCGAGCGCGTCGGCGGCATTTGAAATCAACTCACGGATAAAGACATCTCTTTCGGTGTACAGCGAATTGATAACGATATCGAGAAGTTTTTTGGTTTCTGATTTGAATTGATACGTTTTTGTCTGTTGCGCAGTCATAATTCACCCTCATTTTTCAATAAATTGGATCTCTCGCCGCACTGACGCCGGGAGAGTTTACTTGTGGAATCGCGGCGAAAATGGTAATCATGGTTGTCTGACTGTCAAGATTGAAGACCCCGGACAAGGTGTATTGTTTTCTCTTTTACACTGGTACAGGTAAACAGCATGCGGATTATTATTATCGGTGATATCCATATGGCCGTTGGCCGGCTTGCCGGCATTGCTGATCTGGCAGAGGCGGATTTAGTAATTATCAACGGCGATCTTACCAACTTTGGCGGAATAAAAGAGGCCAGACAGGTGATCGAGAAAATCCGGGACATCAATCCGGAAGTTCTCGCCCAGTTTGGCAATCTCGACAAAAAGGAGGTGGGCCGCTGGCTCGAGGAAGAGGGCCTTGATATCCACGCCAAGGCACGCTTTCGGCAGGAAGGATTCTGGCTGGTCGGTCTCGGTGGCAGCAACCCCACCCCGTTTCGGACTCCAACCGAATTCAGTGAAAAGGAGCTGGCAGAAATGGCGGCAGACGCCTTTGACCAGCGAACAGATACCACCAGACCAACTCTTTTTGTCAGCCACTGCCCACCGGTAAATACCGTGGTTGACAGAATCAGCTCCGGCATCCATGTCGGCTCTACCGCGGTACGGGAGGCGATAAAAAAGTATTGTCCCGCTCTCTGCGTCAGCGGTCATATCCATGAAGCAAGGGGCAAGGATATGGTTGGCACTACTCCTGTTTACAATCCGGGGATGCTGCAAAACGGCGGCTGGGTAGAGATCGACTTCCGCGCGGGTCTCTTTCAGGCAAGACTTCACCCATAACACTGGCCATGCGACACCTTACCACCATCATCATTGGCGGCGGCCTTTCCGGACTGAGCGTTGCCCACAGGATCATCGAAGATCAGCCCGACCACAACTTCTGTCTGCTCGAGCAGAAATCCCGAACCGGAGGTGTTATCTGGAGCCATAAGGAACAGGGGATTCTCGCCGAACCCGGTCCCCACGGTTTTCTCGACAACTGCCGCGAATCGAGAAAGCTGCTTGAGGAGACAAAACTCGATAAAATTTGTGTTCGCGCCTCGCTGCAGCAGTTTGTCCGCTACGTCTACCATGAGAAAAAGCTGAAAATGATCGCCCAGAGCCCTGCCAGAATTCTGCTGGCACCGCTGATATCACCAGCTGCCAAAATTGGTGTTTTGCGTGATCTCTGGAAACCGCCGCTGACGGGCGAACCCACCATCGCCGAATGGACAAGGCACCGCTTTGGCCCGGCACTGCTCCCCTATGTTGACGCGGCGGTTACCGGCACCTATGCCGGTGATATCGAAAAACTGACCATCGACAGTGTTATGCCGGGAATCCGGGCAATCGAGCGACAGTATGGCTCGGTACTTCGAGGACTTATCGCGAAAAGACGCGGCGTGAAAAACTCGCGCCGCAAAAGTCCGGGGCTGCCGGCAATGACGAGTTTTCCCGGTGGCATGCAGCAGCTGGTCGAGCGGCTGGCAGCGCGATTGACCGAGGGCGACAATCTTGTTGTCAATAGTCCGGTCACCCAAATCATAAAAACAGAAAGCGGCTGGCAGGTAATGACAACAGCAGAAACCCTGACCGCCGATAATCTGGTCCTGGCGGTACCGATCAATACCAGCCTTGAACTTCTCGCGGCGATCGCCACCCCACCGCTGTCAAGATTACCGGAGGCGGCGATTGCCAACGTTGCTGTCACTTTTTCCGAACATGTCCCTCTTCCAAAAGGTTTTGGCTTTCTTGTCCCCGAACAGGAGAACAAGTTTATCCTCGGTGCCTTGTTTTCCTCGAATATGTTCGCGGCAAGGGCTCCGGGCAACACCCAGCTGCTTGAAATAATGGTCGGCGGCAGGCGGCATCCACAAAGACTGGAGCTGCCCGAACAGGAGCTTATCGACAGGGCGGTTGCCGATGTCCGGCAGATTCTTAAAATCGATGAACAACCTCTTTTCGCCAGAAAACTGCCCTCGCCCGGCTCCTTTCCCCAGCTGGAGCGAGGCTATCCGGCGCTGCTGGAGTGGAAAAACAGGCTGGAGGCAACAACTCCCGGACTCCATATCTGCGGTTTTGGCTGGGGTGGAATAGGCATTAACGATATGATAAAGGGCAGCTTCCGGGTCGCGGCCAACCTTCTTGCCGGCAACAGCGACCAACAGGAGCCGGAAATAAAGCCGGTCTATTTCTAGCCAGTCTCAGACGACAATCGTCACGAGACAGCCGCCCTTTTCTTTTTCCTCTCTTTCACTGTTTCAGTTTTTTTCCGATATGCCTGGAAAAGGATCTTGCAAGGATTAAAAAAGCCTCTGGAGCGGCAAGCTCCAGAGGCTTAAAAGATTAAGAAGATTAACCGGCAGAGGGGCCGGCAAAGCCAGCCCCTCAATTCAAAACAGCAGAGAGGTATCAATCCCAAACGATACCAACCGACTGGATGGTGGTCGGATCGACTTCGGCGTAAGGCTGCTTGGAGCTCAACTCGACCTTGTAGGTCTGCTCGCCACCGACGAGACGATCAATCCTGAAGAAGCCATCCTGGCCACTGTAGCAGTACGCTTCAGGACGATCGGCTATCTGCAGCCGCACATGGGACAGCCCCTTCTCGCCGTTATCCATCTGACCGTTGCCATTGAGGTCTTCAAAGATCCAGCCCTGAACAGAGCCATACTCTACAAGACCGATAGCAACATCCTTGTCCTGTCCATCACGAACAGCAACCGATACCGGCGTTTTCGCGGAAGGATAAACCGCTCCCTGGACAGAGGCCCAGTCGGGCTGGATATAATACCAGCCACCCTTGATCTTTTGCAGTGACATATCCTTTTCGCCATTGACGAGGGTGTCAATACCCTGCAGCAGCGGCTCTTCCGGATCACGCTTCTGGTTGAAGTTAAGATCTGAATAGTACACAACGTCAAGCGAGCTTTCCGGTCTGCTGATCTTGTCGTCACGCTCGGCGGAGAAGCTGCAGAAGCGGTTACGCTCATCACCAAGATCAACCCAGGTATCGAGACTGTTATGCAGCTCACCCTGATCAAAATCCTCAGCAACAAGACACTTGAAGCGGATAATCACATGATCATCGAGCCGATCAACCGTCCAGGTAAGATTGCCATGGCTGATCGCGGGATCGGCAACGCCACGGCCGTCGATCCTTGAGCTGCCCGGCAGGTAACGTACACCTTCCGGCAGGGTATCCTTGACCTTGACATCATGCAGCGGCGGATTGTTCTGTTCCGGCTTGCAGCGATTGTAGAGATGGATCCGGTATTCAACAACGTCACCGGCGAAAAGAACCTGGCTGGAGGTGGAGACAATATCCATATCCTGCAGGATCTCCATATCAAAATCACGCTTTGTCACGACAAGATCATTAAGGACTCTGGTCGTCTCTTCCTTGCTCACCAGCGTGCGCTCCTCGAAGGAGAGAACACGTCCGGCGATTTCCGAACGCTCGGCGCCATCGAGGTAGTCAAGAGCGCCAACCAGCGAGGACAGGACAAGCGAAACATCCAGCTCCGAGTAATGATATGATTTCCGCTTGAACGAGCGGTTATCAACTACTGTCGCGGTGCCATGGTAAACACCCAGCTTCTCGTTCCAGAACCTGTCGTTAAAGCCCACAGCCAGATCGTGGATCAGAGGCTTGAGCGTGGTTCCAAGATCAAGGGAATCGACCCGTTCAAGGGCGCGAAGCAGACCGGCATAGGCAGCGATCTCATCCTTGCCCTGAGCGAGACTGCCAAGCAGTCCAACCCTGTCAAACGGTTTGTCGGCCTTGAGCACGGAAACAATACCATCTGTTTTCGCCTTGATGATACTGGCAACCGCTTTCTTGCCGGCATCGGTCAACAGCGGGCTGTTATACAACTGGCCAAACAGATCGAGAACAAGCGATTTCTCGAGAACAGGCCGCTTGGTTCCCTGCGCCACAGCCTCATTGTCAGCAGCGACACAGAGTTCAACAGCCCTGGCAAAAAGCACCTGTCGTCTGGCCGCCCCATCCCGCAGGACAGGCAGATCACCCTGTTGCGCTACCTGATCCAGATCAGAGAGGTAGAGGGCAAGGGAGAGCAGGCCGGTTTGGTCAATATTGTCGGTGCCAGCGGTATAATCAATGACCATATTCCTGCTGTCACGAACCACGCTCAGCTCACCAGGCAAAAAGCCTTCGCTGTCGATGGTTTTGCCGACAAACTTGTCGATAAAGTGCCACTTGGCGGCAAGCTGGGCCTCAACGATCCGCTTCAGTTCAGAAGCGTATCCAGCAATACCAGCTGCCTGCTGGCTTTGAGCCGCGGCTGTCACATCAGCAAGGAATCTGATTCTCGACCGCTCAAGCTGAACTATTGTCGCGACAGAGACAAGGTTGTCTTCGATCGAACCAGCCCAGCCTGTAGCCGTGCCCGGCTTAAAGGGTTCTCCCTGCTCATATTCAATAAACAGCGGCATAAAGTCGGCGTTTTGCTCAGCCGCGCCGCCACTCATCCATGGCCGGTAAAGCTGCTCAAGACGTTTTTGGTCTGTTCCGGCCTGATCATCGTTTATGGAAACACCACGACCATACCAGTAGGAGATCGCGAACAGGTTGGATCTCCAGATCCTTGCCGCCGACCTGGCGAAAGTATCAAGACCTACACCGCCACCAAGATAGGGATCATCCATTGCCGCGAAACGGGCGCTGGTCATCACGGCGTCATCAAGATAGCTCATCGCCAGGGAGACGTCACCGGTATCAATGGTCCGCGACTTCTGCTGATAGAGAACCTGATCGGCACCAACGCTGCCAGCGGCGGAGCTTTCAGATTCAATATCACGACCAGTACCTTGATCCTTGAGGCCATAGGGCAGATTGACACTAATGCGTCGCAACGCTACAGGCGCAAGTCTGCCAATTGCGAGCTGGTCTTTTTCAGCGACCAGCGGCACGACATCATGGCGGTTACCAGCGACTATCGGCTTGCTTTCCGGCAACAGATTCTCAATGGTATCAATCTGCAGTCCGGCCTGGAACAGGATTCTGTCAACAAAAGAGAGTCCACGATCCACAAGCTCCGGTTCAAGCCGCAGTCCGGCAGCGGTCGCCTGATTCAGGAAGCCGGCGAACGCGGCCATGGCGACCGGTTCATACTCGGCGGCCGCATCATTTACGGCATACGGACGATAGAGCTGATACTTGTTGTCCCAGAACCGCTTTTCGGCCTGACGATATCGCTGCAATGCCGCCTCGTTATCTCCGGCGAGCAGCTCCATCCTGGCAAGAGCGACAGTGGCAAAGAACGAGGCGTCGTCTGCCGGCTGCCCGTCTTGTATACGCGCGGCAAGCATGCCATTCGCATCGACAAGCCCCTTGAGATAGGCTACCGTCTTCTTGACGCGGCTGGCATAGCTCTCGGAACCAAACAGGGAATCATCAACCTTACCTGCCATATCGGCAGCCTGAACGGCCACCAGCAACTCAAGGACATCATAGCTGTCGGAGTTAGTTTTTTCATCACCATCACTGACAGCAACCATTGCCTTCCAGACGCCGGTTTCGGAATCAACCCGCTGTTCCATCGACTTCCACAAGGTCTCGCGCAGTCCGGCCACAGATTTTGCCAGTGACAGCGACCTGACAGACAGCGCCTGCTCAAGCCGTGACAGGCCAAGAACCATTGCCGCCTGATCGACAAGATAAAAATCACCGTCAACACCGCTCAGGGCAAGACCACCATTGTCATCAAGCTTCAGGCGGTGTGCCAGATAGCGATTATCCTCGGGTTGAGCGGCCAGATAGGATTTCAACAGTGCCATCCTGATCTCGATCTGCCAGAGCAGTACGCTGGCGACAAAACGGCTCTCGGCACTATCCTCGCTCCAGAGTCGTTCAAGTTCCTGAGCTTCGGCAAGCAGGGTCATTCCCCAGCTATATGGGCTCAAGGCGGTATCGACACTGTCGGTATGCCACAGGCCATCCTCACCCTCTTTGGGCACTGCCCCGTAATACTCAACAACAAGAGGCTTCAGACCGGCAACATCACCCTGCCAGCCAGTCTGTTGTGCCAGACCGGCCAACCTGTTCTCAAGGGCCTTTCGCCTTGCTTCGGCACTGGCACCATCGAGGGCAAGCTCAAGGCCATGGCCAAGGCCGGAGCGCATCGACAATACAGCAATATTTCGCGCGCTGCTGTTTTCCGCCCGCGCCAGCACATTATCTCTCTGGGTCGAGCGTTTATATTGATTGTAGAAAATACCATCGTCAATATTAACGAGTCCGCCCAGCTCATAGGCAAGATACATCGCCCGATGAGTATGGTAATAGAGATCCCGGTTCGCGGAAACCGCGTCAAGAGGACGCTCACGTCCGGTCAGCTCCTTGTCGGCGGTAAGACAACAATCCTGATAGTTGTCGCGCTCGGGCGGGAACGCCCGCAGGGCCGCCGGCAACACACCATGATAATGGCTTGGATCCTCAGCCGTAGTCTTTGGACCACCTGGAGGCTGACCCGTTACCCGGCCGATATTGGAATACTGACCTTCCTCGGCGATTCCCCGGGCGGTACAGACCATACGCTGCCCCGGCGCGAGGCTGGTTCCCGGACAACTGACCGCCACGCCCCGGTTATCGGTAACAACAATATTGTTCAGTTCGATCTTGCCGGTATTGGTTACGGTATAGGTCCAGGTTACCGGCTCACCAACCATGATTTCCGTTCCTGGCGGGGTATCCGCATCAACCCCGTTGGTGGCCTTTTCGATACTAAACGAAGGTTTTGCCGAATAATAATGGCTGGGATCCTCGTCGGTTACCGGATCAACAGGGTTCCCGTTTTCATCATGGACAGGATCGCCATTATTATCAACCGGCCGGCCAGAAACGTTTGCTATATTTTCATAGAACAGCGTATCAGCGGTGCCGATACCACTGCAGGTCATCATCTCGCCGGGAGCGAGACTGGTTATACCTTCGGGACAGTCAACCGCTACCCCCTGATTATCGGTAACGACGATATTGTCAAGAGTAATATCTCCAGTATTTTCAACCAGGTATGTCCAGGTTACAGGCTTGCCGGAAGCGATATATTCCCCTGGCGGATCATCTGACTGTACCCCGTTGGTCTCTTTTTCAACATCTACTGAAGGATTAACCCCCAGATAATGGCTTGGATCGCTATCATCAACCGGAAAGCGAGGATCACCATTTGCATCAAGGATGGTATCGCCATTGTCATCGGCTCCGTTACCGGTAACCTCAGCGATATTATCATACGCTCCCAAAACTGCTATACCGGTTTTACTGGTACAGGTCATTGACTCGCCAACAGCAAGCCAGTTTTTCGGACAGGTAATAGCACCCTCCTTATTATCTGTGGCAATAATATCATTGACCCTGATATTCCCGGGATTCGTTACCACATAGCTCCAGACCACATTGCCGCCTTCAATAATATAGACTGCTTCAGCGGCAGTGTCGGCATCTTCACCGTTAGTGGCCTTTTCGATATCTATCTTGGGAGCCGCGGAATAATAATGGCTTGGATCCTTGTCAGTTACCGGGTCAACAGGTTTACCATTCTCGTCTTCGATTGGCTTATCATTATCATCAACCGGCTGACCGGAAACACCTCCTATATTTCCATAAAAGATTGTATCAGAGATGCCAGTTGCGGTACAGGTCATGGTACTTTCAGCCGTTCCTTTAGCAGTGAGATAATTCCGCGGACAGCTTACAGCTACTCCCTGGTCATCACTGACTGTTACCGGGCTAAGCTTAACGTTTCCGGTATTTTTAACCACATATGTCCAGGTTATGGCATCACCAGAGGCGATATATTCACCTAGCGGATCATCCGCATCAACCCCGTTGGTATCCTTTTCGATATCTATTGAGGGTTTGGCGCCAAAATAATGGCTTGGGTCATCAGCTGTTTTGGTAATCGGCTTACCCTCCGAATCAAGAATAGGATTACCATCCGGATCGACAGCATCACCTGTTACTTTACCCAAATTTTGATACTGACCAATCGTTGTCGCCGTACCCGTTAACCTGCAGAGCATGGTTTGTCCAGGAAGGAGAGAATTGGCCGGTTGTGTTTGTGGCGGCTGCGGTGGGTCGCAATCAGTCACTGAACCAACTGGCTCATCGGAGACCTCTACGTTATGCAATGCCACATTTCCTGTGTTTTTAATAAGATATGTCCAGACAACGGGATCTCCAGCCATGATAAAGGGACCGGTGGGATCATCAGCATCCTCAGCATTAGTTGGAGCTTGAGGATTTTTGGCATTGGTCGCCTTTTCTATTGTTATTGAAGGCCTCGCGCCAAAATAATGGCTTGAGTCATCAGCAGGAATATCATCCCCGATCCGATTGCCGTTATCGTCGACCGGTGTGCCCACGACTGAACCCGTATTCTTATACTGACCCGTTGTCGCCGTACCAGTCGCAGTACAGATCATGGTTTGACCAGGAAGAAGAGAATTATCAGGCTGGGTCTGGGGCGGCTGCGGTGGCGGCTGTGGATCTTCACAGGCAGTCACTGGTCCAATCGGATCATCAGATACCGGCTCAGTCGTTAACTGCATCGTCACATTTCCCGGATTTGAAACAAGATATGTCCAGGTAACGGTATTGCCGCTCGCAATAAAAGGACCGGTTGGATCATCAGCATCCTCAGCATCAGTTGGCGTTTGAGGATTTTCGGCATTGGTCGCCTTTTCCAGATCGATGGCACAGTCCGGGATAAAAATCTTACCTTCTTTTTCATGCTCATCAGCGTTACATTCACAAACGGCATTGTCTGGATCAACCGTAACGGTATAGGAATAAGGTCCTCCCACAGCGGTAAAATCATCAGGCATCGAAAACTCGAGTTCCTTTTCCGCTCCTGCCGCAAGTGCCGCCACATCTTCCTTTCTCGATTTTCCGTTAATGGTGAACTTGACAGCAAAAGCTTTAGCATCGCCACAGCCGACATTCTTGACTTTTACCTTGACAACAGATTTTCCAGCGCAGCGTGGCTCCGCAACCGGGTCATCAACTATCTCAAGTTTCGGAATGGGTGGCAGATCAGTGGAACCGTTATTATTGGTCTCATCACATTCACAGACATCATTATCGGAATCAACTGTTACCTTAACATGATATTTACAGGAGTTACAGTTCGGGTGCTTGCAACTAGCGCAATCCGGAGCCCAGTCTTCAGGGGCATAAACGATGGACATTCCTGCCTCATCCGCAACCGTAACAGTATGAGTATGCTCAGCTGAGGCCTCATCACCCTTAAAGATGTCGATTTTGACCTTAAACGGAAACTGGATTTTTCCAGCGGGTTTGTTATTTTTTACCGTTATTTCGATCTTTGATTTCGGCGAATCAGGGTCAGCGCACGAATTATCGGCCGAAATTTTACTCACTACAAGATCAGGCATATCCACTGGCTTGGCCTGCGTCTTAACCGGATCGGTTTCGGACCAGCATATATGGTTTGTTTCAGGAAATTGAGCGTTCGCATCGCATCCCCAAAAGACCTTGGCCTTGTTTATTCGAGGCGCGACAGGACAATCTTCCTGTGCCGGTTCTACCGGCAGAAGCTTCGCGTCAAGAGTAAAGCTGGCAGTGTTTGTACCGTTTCCTTGAGGAGAAAGCTTGTCATCTTGAATCTGGCGATAAAAAACATCAGCAGGATTAGTCGCGTCTTCTTCCCACGCAGGATTGTTACTGTTCAGAATTACCTCAAGCCAGGAACCGGGACGATCTTCAACCCGTATCCGTTCAGCAGGAAATTCTGTTGAGGTATTCTCTACATCAATTTTATATTTGACCAACCCGCCACATCCCTTTTCCTTAGGGGTATAGGATACCAGGGTTTTAGTAATATCAAGAACGGGTTTATCCGGAGTAAGTGTTTGCCTGAAAGGCTTGCTCTGGTGAGAGTCTCCACAGCAATCGAGAAAATCTATTGTTCCTTTGATAGTTCCACCGTCAAAGCAATGCGCGGCAACACGGAAAATCAGTTTTCCGGTATTGGTATTGCTGGTGCTTAACCCCAAGGTCGGTTGAGGTGGAGTTTTCAAAGTAAATATTACCTTGTTACCATCTTGCGTTACCTCTTGGATATTGGCGGCAGATGTCGGGATAGTAGTGAAATCGGAATTTTTCCCGATCCCGAAACCCTGACTGCCAGCAACATAATAAAGATTATCGGGCAATTCTATTTCGATAGAGACAAGAGGTGCGACAGCATCTGGATCATTATTGGTAATTTTTATCGCAATTTCTTTGTTTCCGGTACAACTATCTATCGAACTCGCTACAACATCAGCGACAAGAGCAGCCAGATTAGGCGTTCTTGTAGAGAGATGAGTATCAGTGAATTCCTGGGTCTCGTTATCACATTGAGAAGGTGGTTCGGTGGGCAGCTTACAGCCCCAGTTAACCTTGACATTGTTTTGCAAATTCCAGTCACACAGGGTCTCAGCCTTGGTCAACGTATACGAAAGAGTCAACGTTTCGGTGGTTTTCGCCGCAAGCTCAGGAATGGTAAATTTTATGGTTTTATCATTTTGATCTGCAGCAGGAGTAAAATTACCATTATCAACCAACCAGGGATCTGGAGTATCGACAACCTGGACATTTGTCAATGCCACCTCGGAATTATTGGTAACAGCAATCTGCCATACTATTTCTTTTTCGCTACAGTCAAGAGTTTCTTCGTTTTCTGGCGTTGTCCGGGTTTTCTTAACATCAATATCAACCTCTTTTACACTCAATTTAAAAATATTATCAGGCAGATCAAACTTCTCAAGACAGAGATTCTGGTATTTTCCGGAAAATTTCAGCTCTCCTTTTTTCCAGTTACAGTCGGTTATCACCTCAAAGGCAATATCGATCTTATCTGCTGCCTCAAACACTTCAAGCGCTGCTATTAATGATGCTGGTAATGGTGGTGATGGCTTCCAGTTTAGAGTCTCTTGGTCTATCATCTGATTCGGATCATTTGGATCAGGCACAGACTCGGTAGTAATCTCCGGATTGCAATCAACTACTGAATTATCAGGAAGAGTGCATTTCGCACTGCCCTCCTTATAACTCAAATGTGGCGGCAATACAGCCTGCAGTTCGACATTCTTGGCCGATACCAAACCGACATTCTTGATAATAGCGGAAGCCGGATACTTACTACAGGGCCAAAGAGCATCCTTAATAGTTCCGGTATATTGCAGCTGCGGTTTAACAACTTTAAGCTCTGAAGAACTCTCTACTTTCTGGCAACGCGAATCATCAGGCGTCGCAGGGGGTTCAGGCGAACAGCCCCAGGAGGCTTCCACGGTGTTTATCATGGGAACTGCGGAGCATTCAAGCAGCTTTGCTTTAACCTTGATCTCCCTTTTTTCTCCTTCAAGAAGCTCGGGGACAAAAATACGGAAACCAACTATCTCGTTTTGTTGATTCTTTACCTCTGTAATATTTATACCATCTTGGTCTCCACCAATTTCAATATCGCTAGAGGATTCAATTGTCATAATTTCTGGCAGGATATCTTCAATCCAGACATTATGAGCAGCGCCATCGCCCTTATTGGTAATATAGATAACCCATTCAACCACACCATCTTTTGTCTGATAGACCTCAGGCGTCTTTGAAATCATCAGATCAGGGCTGGTCTCAACAATTGGGCCAGCAGTGGTGGTAATCGAACAGAAATTATCGGTGTTCAGATCAGCTGAAGTATTTCCTTGAGCACCGTCTGCCTTATCGTTACATTTATCGTGAAAATAGAGCGTTCCTTCCAGATCACTTTTTTCTGTACCGCAAAGCTTAGTCGCTTTTAGCTTGATAATGGCACTGGTTTCATTTGTCTCAACAAATTTATCATCAAATTTCCAGAGATATTTTCCATTCTCCAGAGGCACAACACAATTTTCTGGCGCAATACCACTACAGGTAAAATCCGAGAGAGAATAGTGCGCGCCATCGAGCTCAAACCAGACATCATAAGGATTAACGGCCGGAGTATGATCTATCCGGTCTATCTTAATAGTAATATCCTTCTCGTCACAATCGCTAATTCTCTCGCCAAAACCGGTCATTTCCAAGGTCATTTGCGGAGGAATCGCTTCAATAAGGACAGTATCATTTGAACCGGAACATACTGGCCCGGGATTGGCTGAATCAAGAACCAGTGATGTCCAGGAAAAGGTACCTGCTTCCTCGCATCCAAGCGGAGTATCAGGATTCTGAGCGTTTATCATCTTATATTTGACAACAAGCGTTTTCCCGGCCAGCGCTATATCACAACCCCCAAATTCAACCGTTAGATCCCCCGTTCCATTCTGACTGGCAGAAGGAGTACAATTTTGCGGTGCCGCTCCATCCACAAAAACCTCAAGGCTGCCATCAACATAGGATCGCGGAAAACTGGCAGGATCCGTAAGCGCATCACTGGCATGTTCTACAAGCTTCAATGTACCAAGATTACTCACTGAGGTGGCGGGGAATTCGTAACTATTGGTATACGTCAGAGGATCGAGGCAGCGACCGGCTGATGCCGGTTCGACCTTTTTGTTTTCAGATTGGAAATCGGGGATATCGCAGGTTATGGCGCTCCGGGCTTCAGCTTCAGGAACCTCAATATCACAACCGCAACAATCCTTTGCCTCAGCTCTAACCGTATTCTCAAGAATCTTGCCGCAGAAGCCTTCACAATCATTTTTAGGCAAGGTTAATGTAACCGTTTCCGAAAAATTCTCGCCAGGTGAATATGTCCATTCGATGGTATGGGCGGTAGAATCATACGTTCCCCCTCCGGAAACTTCGATAAGGGCAGCATCGTGAGGAAACTGCTCAGGGAGAGTATCGATAACGGTAATATCCCCCATATCCTGGCCATTACAGTTGGTTGGGCCAGAATAATGAGATGTAATTGTATAGGTTATCTCGGTATCGGACCCGCCACTGAGATATTCGACAATATCAGGGCCATCCTTTTCAAGCGATATAACCGGCAATTCCTCTGCCGCCGGCGCGGTGACCGTTTGCAACTTAAGCGGCGGGATAAAGACCTCACCACATGGATCCTTATATTTTATTTCCCAGATTATTGGTGATGAAGGCATGGTGCGGTCACACTTGTCTTCACGAACAAGGTTAAAAACCAGTTTATAGGTCTCAGCACCTACAGGTATTGGAGCTCCAAGCGTAAACTCGCCATCACTATAGCTGTCGGGAGAACCTTGAGGCATTTCTACCGTAAACGGTGAAAAATCATCAACGGAAAAGACAACATTAGTGGCAGGGCCGTCTCCTTCGTTGGTAATGGGAACCTCTACCCGAATAGGTTCGGTTGGACAATAGGGAATGTTCAATTCCGGTGGAGTAAACTTAAGGTTAGGAGTTTTTACAACCATCTGCACAGAAGAGAGTGCTTCCGGGCCTTCAACTGCGGTGTCATAGCAAACTTCATTGTCACAGCCGAAACTGACAGTGGCCTTATCATAAAGATTTTGACAATCCATAAGCCTGGCTTTTACAGTAAACGAACACGCAGCACCACTCGCCATTGAGCCATTAATCGCCCATTCAAGCGTCTGACCATTCTGCGTCAAGGCAGACGGGCAATTATCAGTCCCATTGGGGTCAACAGAAACCAGCTCCAGTCCATCACCGAGGATATCAGTTACCTTGACATTTTTGACCGCGCCAAGTCCGGTATTTTCAACCGTTATCGTTGTGGTTACTTCCTCACCAATAGCCGCCGGCTGTGAGGCGGGACTTTTGGTTATTGTCAAGGCCCCCGGGTTTACAGTGATACCGATCTGGCTCTCTTCAGAAAAAGGGTCGCCGTTCATGGTATAATCCACCTTTACCTCATTGGTACCGGAGAGGGCGTCGCAATCGGTCTTCAGTTTATAAACAATCGTAAGCGGCTCTGTATCATACAGAAAATCATTGCCATAGCAGAGCTCTTCTAAGTCATATGGACCAGCTGGATCAGCAGGTATTCGACAAGGAAAAGGCTGGCCATTTAATTGAGCGATTGTTATCGAGCCAACACTTGCCACCTCAAAACCCTGAGCGGGGATATTGTTTGTTATAACAACATCATGTATAGTATTTCCGGTCTCGTTTGTGACAGTTATGGTATATGTTTTTTCGTCACAAAGATTGATTTCGCCGTCTCCAGAGATCCCGGCTGAAGCAAAGGCCTCTGCTGCAACACCCAGGATAAGGACCAATACGATATATGCGATTCTTTTCATTTACTTTCCTCTATTGACAGAATTACCCCGCCATATGGTAACGCGATATTATATTCGTTGTCACCTGCCATGACTTCCATTTCTTTCTCTATATTTTTTTTGCCAAGGCGTACCCCCAGAGTGTGGGAGCCACTGAGGAGCTTGCCAAAGATATAGTGCCCCTTTTTGGTTTTGGTAATCACTCTGCCATCAAGAACAACCTTGACCGGCTCGGCAATCTCCTCACCTTTCTGGAAGGCATTATCCCTGTTGCGATCGGTATAGACCATGCCATAAAGCACGGCCGGGGCAAGATCCCTTTTCACCGGCAGCATTACCCGCGAGCTCTCACCTTCCATCAGCCGTACCAGCCTGGTGGAATCGCCCTGCACCGAAGAGTATGGCGGCAGGGTTCTGGGATCAACGGCAATCGAATAAAAGCCCGACTCCAGGTCGGCAAAGACGGCAAGACCATCGTTATCACTCACCCGTTTTTCGCCCTTGGAGAGAATAACGCCAATACCGGCAAGCGGTTCATCGTCACTGTTTCTCATGCCGTTGCCATCGTTGTCCATAAAGACCATGGCGCGGATCTCGGCGGGAATCTCGATATCACCGCCGCCGATCATAACCGTCGCCTCATCGGCGCCACTGAGCTTGTTGCCGCCACCATCGGTTGCCGCGACTTCCGCACGGTTGATATTTCTGCCGCGCTTGGCATTGGTGCCAATGACCACCTGATAGCTCAGGCTGGTTCTCGCTCCGGGCAGCAGCACGCCAAGTTTCCAGCGCGGATGCCGCATGGAGCCGGAGTTACTGACTTTCTGACCGTCGCGAAGACTCTTGCCTTCAACCAGGGTAAAACCGTTGGGGAGATAGTCGTCAAGAACAAGATTAAAAACCGTGCCCGGACTGCTGTTTTCAACCGCTATCTGATAGACAAGGATTCTGCCGATCCTGCCCTCCCTGCGGTTGACACGCTTGCTTACCCGCAGATCGTCGGGATCAACCTTGACATAGGATGTCAGGGCGGTAACGGTATTGGAGACCAGAGGCTTGTTCATGCCGCTGGCAATGACATCGGCGCTATTGGAAACCGCCTTGCCGGAAAACAGCGTCTGAGAAACCTTTGCCCGCAGGCGAATATCAATCTCTTGTCCGGCCGCGAGTTTTTTCGCGGTCCAGATATGCCGATTGCCCTGCTGGCTATGAACCATACCGCTTGTTGTCGACAGATATTCGAGTGCCGGATCAAGCGAGTCGGTCACCTTGATATTGGTCAGCTCCTTTTTGCCATTATTGCGCACGATAATAAGATAGGTCTGGGTCTCTCCCGGCAAAATGGTTGATTTATACTGCTTTTTGATAATTTTCAGACCGTCCCCGGGAGCGGGCTCGCTGGCCACGTATAGCCGCAGGGTTGCGGAGATAAGCGTGAATCCCCAAGAAGGACTACCGGAGATAACCTCATTGACCACCTTGCAGGTATTGCTCCCCGTCTGCAAAGAGGCCAGCGGCACAGTAAAGGAAGTAACCTGGGTGGCACCATCGGCACCCTTGAGCAGCCCAAGCTCAGTTCCATTAATAAACAGTCTGTCATGCTCGCATTCAGACTCGGAACAGTCTGGGCATTCAGCACTACAGTTTGGATAGTCAACATCAGTAGCTTCAACTTCAAGGACAGCCTTTGTCACCCTTGCCAGGACATCTGCGGAAATATTAACATCATGCTGCCAGCTTACCTCCTTGCCATTACCGACATATTGACTAGAAACTGTTCCCTTAAAAACAAGTTCCTCAGCGGCACCGGACAAGCCGGGCAGCAGGAAAAAAAGAACAGTAAAGCCACAGAGTATACTCAAAAACCTGTTGCCGACCCTTGCCATTTGGTGTGCGGGATATCCAGACATTATAATTTACCTATAAGATTAACATAGAAGACGTTGGCCTCATATTCATCGGAACCATCATCATATCTGCTGTGTTCAAAACCGGGGGATACGGAGAGATACTTGTTGATGGTGCAGACCAGCTCTCCATAAACCTTCATCTTTTCGTTATCAATATCATCGTCAACCGTCTTTCTGCGGTAGGCGGATATTGCCTCAAACCACTGATTAAAGCGATATTTCACCCCAAGCATTTCGGTGGTGGTACGAACCCTGGTCGCGTCAAGCGGCTCGATTTCAAGCTCGTCGTATTCGAGCCGATAGTGGGCAAAAACAGTGGCGTCCTCGGTGACTTTCCAGTCAAGCCGGAGCAGGATGTCATCATAAATGCTGGTCTCATCACTGTTCGACCCGGTTTCCCTGTTATCCCACTCCCGTTCATAGGAACCGTGGAAAAGGAGATCAGAGCTGATATCCCACCAGATATCGCCACCAAGCAGAATCTTGTCGGCACTGGCATCACCGATAAGATCCTGATCGTCACGATATTCAACACGCAACGCTGTCCGCAGCGTATCGAGGGGACGAGACTGCCAGCGGAGGAAAACAGAAAGCTCCTCACGGCTGCGGCGATCGGCGATAAGATCATCATAGAGACGGTATTTGACGTTACCATCAAGCTTGACATAACGGTTGATCTCGCCTTCGGCACCAACCACACCGATCATCGACTGTTCGGTGAAATCATCTTCAGAATCGCGATAGAGAATATTGTATCCCGCTTCGGCAAACACCATAAAATCAGCGAGAGGCAAGGTCTCAATCCGGGTCAACAAATCATGGGCCATGGTGGAATTGTCACTGACATCGTTGTCGTCAAACTGTTCATACTGATAAACGCCCTGGAGGGTAACAGGTCCGGTAATCGAGCTTTGCCCTACCTTATAGCGGCCGCCGCCGACAAGACGCGATGTCAGGGTATCGTTTACCGCGCCGGGCCCATCACCGGAAGCGGCGACAAAGTCGGTACCGACCATATAGCCGTTTCCTTCAGAATCGAGACTGGAGACCGAGGCAAAATAGGTATCCTGATGGTTGACCGGTAACTCATCGTCATCGGGAATATTGTCACGACTCAGACGAAGGCCGGCAACAGCTTCACCATGCTCACCAAAGAGATAGGAACTGGCAAGGCTATAGGCCTCCATATCTGTGCCAAGAGAAGGCGCATTGTTGGGATCAAGATCAAAATCAAAGGAACCGCTGACAAAGGTAAATGGCGTTTCGACCCCAGAGCCAAGATTAACGCTGTCAGTGCCAAGATCGTCATTGCCAAAGGTCAGGAAATCCTTGCCAACCCGCCAGTAATTTCCGCGGACACTCAAATCGGTGAGAGGAGTGGTGGCAAAGGCCGCCTTGAAAGCGATATCTTCATCACTGCTGTCAAGGCCGGGAGTATCGCTACGGGCGATCTCAATCGAGGCGAGATGACGATCATTATTATTATAGGAGAGATCGACACCAACAATCTGATTGCGATCATCAATAATGCCTGAGGTGAAGCCGTCGTCCCAGACCGAATCGGCAAGATAGGTGGTGCCAACCTGCAGCGAACCAATACGAACCTTTGTCCTCGCTCCATAGCGCGAACGCTGGTATAACCCGCCGGGAGCGTCATACTGATAGCTGGCAACAATAACAACGGGGTTGCCCCTGAAATCAGACTCGTTGACGGGACGGGTAAAGAGCAGCTCCCCACGCTCGTAATCGATAGTATAGTCGCGTCCGCGAGCCTGAGTGGTTGAGCTGAGCACCCGCGTCGGATTATTCCTGTCACGAACCTCGATGCGGATCCGCTCGCTACCCCTGATCACCGGAGCCTCATCCAGACGGTAACGGCCGGAAGTTCCATCTCCTCTTATCTCGGCGGTAACAGACGCGCCTCTTACCGCACCGGCAATACCGGTAGCGCCGACAAAACCTTTTTCATCGCCAATATTTTTCTCCCCGTGGAGGGTAAGGCCCCGCATCTTGTCATCGGAGAGGGTGAAAACGGTATCGGCAAAGCTGTCCTCCTTGTGATCGCCAAGGATCATATAGTTCCTGTCTTTTTTCAGCTCCATCAGGAAGGTGAACTCCTGATCAGGATCCTCCTGATCGTACTGGGCGTCAAGAGTGAATTCGAGATCCTTATTAAGAAAGCCTTCGCCATAGAGAGAAAGATAGGAACGGTTGGAGAAATCAGGAGGAAGCCCCTCATCCCCGTCGCGGAACAGATCTTCATCGCCATCGACCGAGGTCAGGTTCAACCGTAACACCCCGGTTCCGACAAGAACATAATCCGCGCCACTTTCAGCGTTTTTATAGCTGTAGGCAAAAGAGGAGGCAGCCTGCGCCAAAGACAGGCCCAGAACAAGACAACACAGTGGATAAAATCTAATAGCGCCCAAGATGACACCCTTTTTTATTATGGACCAGGGAGGACAAAAAACCTGCTGGCAGAGTCACGCCCGGGCCCCTTGGTATTATCCAGACAGGCAACAGCTATTTTTTTTCGACCACGAAAGCAAAAAAAAGAAAAAAACCGATACCTGCCAGACACACAAAACTTGTGAGGAACAGAGCCATAAACCAAACGTCACAAAATATAACGAAAAAAGACTATATCCTCATTCTTACACTATTTTTATATCGAGATAAAGAAAAATATTATTTTTTATCTCGCTACAGACAAGCTATCTTTCTGATACCCGCAGCCATAGCAAGGCGGAATGGCCGCGACCTGTCTCTTTTTCCAGCAACAACGTCATATCTCGGCAGACGGGCGAGCAGTATCCCGTACTATCTCCCTGTTTTCCAGGGGGGGCAACCGCTATTTACAAACGTAGTCGATCAACAATTTACAACAAAAAAAGAAAAAAGCACCCCTGACAAGTGAATACTTACCATTCTTTTACCTGGTAGCTCGCCCTGTTCGCGGATGATTGCTGTTACTAGCCAGAGACTGGATAGGATACGTTGATAACCTGACTTAAAGTATGTATAATACGCACCATAAAAAGCGGAGAGGTTATAAAATGACGAATGGTTTCTCCATCATGCAAAAGGAGATCATCATCAGTTCAAGCATCCGAAGAAGACTGGTAAGGTTACCGTTCCGCACCCAAAGAAAGACATTGCCCTGGGTACTCTTCGAAACATTTATCGTCAGGCCGGTTGGCAATGGAGGTGAGCGTATGAAATATCCTGTTATTATTCATAAAGACGACGATTCAGATTATGGAATCACTTTTCCTGATTTACCGGGTTGTTTTTCCGCGGGTGCAACAATTGAAGAAGCCATGATGAATGCCCAGGAAGCCGCTGAATGCCATATAGAAGGTTTTTTGATTGATTCAGACCCTATTCCTGTAGCCCATTCCATAGAAGAACATAACAATAATCCCGAATATAATAATGGTATCTGGGCACTGGTAGAGGTTAATCTGGATAAATTGTCCTTAAAGTCAAAAAGAGTTAATATCACTATGCCAGAGAGGCTTTTGAACTCCTTGGATTATTTTGCCAAAAAACATGGTCAAACCCGTTCAGGTGTTTTAGCTCGGGCTGCCATCCAGTATATGGCATCCCATCAATAAAAATCGCTGACAAGTCACTTCACGACACAACGATCAGGGACGAAGATCTTGGCCGCTGATCGTTGTATTTTGTATCTTTTTCTCAACGATTCCGCTTTTTTTTCGGTGGCAGCGCGTCTGTTATCGAGCCATCGACGATCTCGGCGGCAAAGGCAAAGGTTTCGGCAAGGGTTGGGTGGGCATGAATCGTCTTGCTGATATCTTCGGCATCGGCACCCATCTCCAGTGCCAGCAGTGCCTCATGGATCAACTCGCCGGCATTTTCCCCGCAAATAGCGGCACCGATAATCCGGCCAGTTTCCCTGGCAAAAAGCACCTTGCTCGCTCCGGACTCGGCGCCGGCGGTCAACGCCCTGCCGCTTGCCGCCCAGCCGAATTTTCCCTTGTCGTACTCTACCCCCTGCTCTTTTGCCTCTTTTTCGGTCAGCCCGATCCAGGCGACCTCCGGGCTGGTATAGGCGACAGAGGGAATCGTCAGCGGGGTGAAGGCGCTGTTGCTGCCGCTGATCACCTCGGCCGCGACCTTGCCCTGATGGGTCGCCTTATGCGCCAGCATCGGATCGCCAACAACATCACCAATGGCAAAGATATTATCGACACTGGTCTGCTGGGTCTCGTTGACCTCGATAAAACCGCGCTCAGAGACCGTCACGCCAATTTTATCCAGCCCGATATTCTCACTGTTTGCCCGTCTGCCAACGGCAACCAGAACCGCGTCATAGTTTGAGGTGACAGTCTCCTTGCCGTTATCAACGCTTACCGCGATCTCATCTTCCAGGGCCTCAATAGCGGTTACCTTTGCCCTGGTATGGATAATATATTTCTTCTTCAGTTTTACGAAAAGCGGTTGAATCATATCCTTGTCAGCCGGAGGGATGATATGATCGAGCATCTCAACCATGGTGATTTCAGAACCGAGAGCGCTGTATACCTGAGCCATTTCAAGACCGATAATGCCACCGCCAATAATAAAAAGTCGTTTCGGAACAAAGGGGATGGCAAGGGCGGCAGTAGAGTCCCATATCCGTTTATGCTCGGGAACAATGGGCGACATAACCGGCCGGGAACCAGTAGCGATAATGGCATGGCCAAAAGTGACGCGCTGTTTTTGCTCGTTGTTCGTTACTGTTATGCTGCTGGTATCGGCAAAGACAGCCTCACCCTTTATCCGGGTGATCTTTCTTGCCGTGCAAAGTCCGTCGAGACCAGAGGTGAGTCGGGTCACGATCGCCTGTTTTTTCGCGCGCAAAACGTCTATATCGATTTCAGGCTCGGGGAAGTTGACCCCAAATGCGCTGATTTCGGCAGCCTTTTCAACGACCGCGGCGGCATGCAGCAACGCCTTTGAGGGGATGCAGCCAGCATTAAGGCAGACTCCGCCAAGCCGGTCTTCACTCTCTACCAGAGCAACCTTCAGCCCCAGATCAGCGGCACGAAAGGCCGCTGTATATCCGCCGGGGCCTCCCCCGATCACGACAAGATCAAACTGTTTCTGCTCACTCACTTCACACTCCTTTGCCCTTGATGCCAGTGAATAACCGCGATATTCACTGGCATCAAGGCGTTGTTATTTGTTATAGCAATGTCCTGCGCAGATCCTCAATGTTTGCGCTCAGCGACCGACAGAATCTGGCAGCATCAGCGCCATCAATCACCCGATGATCATACGATACCGAGAACGGCAGCGTCAACCTTGGCGTAAATTTTTCCTGACTGAGATCCCAGACCGGCTTCAGATAATTTTTTGCCAGGCCAAGAATAGCCACTTGCGGAGCATTGACAATCGGAGTAAAGCCAACTCCTCCAATTCCGCCAAGGCTCGATATGGTAAAAGAAGCGCCCCGCATCTCGTTGATGCCCAGTTTTTCAGCCCGCGCCGCCTGACCAAGTCGTTTGAGTTCTGCCGCGATCTCTGTAAGGCCTTTGCTGTCGGCATCCCTAACCACCGGTACCACCAGCCCGGAGGGGGTGTCAACGGCAATGCCGATATGATAATATTTTTTCAATATCAGCTTTGCCTCGCTCGAATCAAGCGACGAATTAAAAACCGGATACTCTTTCAGGCTGGCGACAACCGCCTTGATAATAAAGACCAGCGGGCTGAAACGAAGAGCCTCTGCCGCCATCTCACTGTTGATCTGTTTGTGGAACGATTCCAGTTCACTAACATCAGCCTCATCAAAATGGGTTACATGCGGAACGGTTGTCCAGCTTCTGTGAAGATGCGGCCCGGAGATCTTCTTGATTCTTCCCAGCGGACAATCCTCAACAATACCATATTTGCTGAAGTCCTCAAGAGAGGCGTCGTCGATACCCGAAACGCTGGCAGCGGGCGGCGCACTGCCGGCTTTTTCCAGCTGCTTGACAAAGTTTTGCACATCCTCTTTTACCACCCTTCCCTTTGGACCCGAACCGGCCAGTTGTGCCAGTTCGACACCAAGCTGACGGGCATAGGCCCGCACCGAGGGTGTTGCGTGAGAGACCACGTTATCACCCTCCGAATTATCAACAACTGCCGCTTGCTTAACAGTCTGGTCAACAGCCACTTTCCGGTCACTGTCAGCCCGCGCCTCTTTTTGATCTGCCGCGGCCGGATGTTCCGGCAAGGGTTCGGCGAGCGAAGGCTGCGGAGCAGAGCTCTCTTCAACCGCTTCCCCTGCTGCTGCGAGCTCGAGCAGCAGGATATCAGCACCACTTTTTACCTTATCGCCTTCTTGCAGATATATCTCCTTGACAACACCGGCAAGAGGAGAAGGGATATCCATAACCGCCTTTTCGCTCTCGAGCGCGATCAATTCGCCCTCTTTCTCAACAACATCTCCCAAAGAGACGTAAACCTCGACAACAACCATCTCCTGGACATCATCAAAATTGGGAATGGTGACCTTTTGCGTGGCCATTTTATTCTCCTTTGTCTATCTTTTCGTCGATGAACTCTCTGCCAGATACTGCCGCCTGGTATTGAGTTGATATTTTTTCAGGGCTTCTTCGACCACAGCTGAAGCCAGTTTCCCTTCCCTGACAAGCGCGGTAAGGGCGGCAACGACAATATGCCAGCGGTCAACGGCAAAAAAATCACGCAGCTTTTCCCTGCTATCACTGCGGCCATAGCCGTCGGTGCCAAGGACAGTCAGCTGATTGGGGACAAGTCTTCGCAGCTGTTCACCATAGCCACGGATATAATCGGTCGCTAAAATGGCGGGACCGTCGTGGCCCCCCATAAGGGTCTCGACATAACTGATTTTTGGTTTCTCGCCCGGATGAAGCAGATTCCAGTGTTCGACCGCGATACCGTCACGATGAAGCTGGTTGATTCCCAGCACCGACCAGATATCGGCGGCGATATCATATTCTGTCGCGAGAATATCGCCAGCCTCAATCACCTCACGAAAGATCGCGCCACTTCCCATCAGCTGAACACGGAGCTTGCCACTATCAGCCTTTCGGTAGAGATACATACCCTTGTCGATTCCTTCTTCGATTCCTTCGGGCATCTCGGGATGGGGATAATTCTCGTTGAGCAGGGTAATATAGTAAAAAATATCTTCCGCCTGACAATACATCCGCTCAATGCCACGCTGAACGAGAAGGGCAACCTCATAACCAAAGGCGGGATCGTAGGCCCGGCAATTGGGAACGGCAGAAGCGAGCAGCAGGCCATGGCCATCCTCATGCTGCAAGCCCTCGCCATTGAGAGTGGTACGGCCGGCAGTCGCCGCCATCAAAAAACCCTTGGTCCTCGCATCACCGGCCATCCAGATCTGATCGCCCACCCGTTGAAAGCCAAACATCGAATAGAAGGTATAAAACGGGATCATTGCGACCCCGTAGTTATTATGCGCCGTTCCCGCCGCTATCCACGAAGAGATAGCGCCCGCTTCGGTAATCCCCTCCTCAAGGATCTGGCCTTTGGTGTCTTCCCGGTACCAGGCAACCGCTTCTGAGTCCTGCGGTTCGTAGAGCTGTCCGCCGGGCGCGTATATCCCCAGCTGGCGGAAAAGCCCCTCCATGCCAAAGGTTCTTGCCTCATCGGGAATGATCGGCACAATGTGTCTGCCGATATTGCCGTCCTTGACCAGACCGCTTAACAGCCGGACAAAGGCCATGGTGGTCGAAATTTCCCTTGCGCCCGAAGATTTGAGCAGCGACGCGAAATACTTGTGATCGGGCATCTCAAGCGGCGGAAAACTCTCCTGTCTGAAAGGAACCGGCCCTCCCATCTGCTCGCGCCGTTCCTGTAAAAACAGGGCTTCCTTGCTGCCCTGTTCCGGACGAATAAAGGGGAGCGCCTCAAGCTGGTCATCGGCGAGCGGGACGTGAAAACGATCGCGAAATGTTTTCAGCGACTCAAGATCCATCTTTTTCACATTATGGGCTACCATCACCGACTCGCCGGCGTGACCCATTCCGTATCCCTTTACCGTCTTGATCAGGATAACGGTAGGTTCGCCCTTATGTTTTGTCGCCGCGGCAAAAGCGGCATAGACCTTTCTTGGGTCATGGCCACCACGGCTCATCTGCCATAAATCCTTGTCGCTGATATCCTCGACCAGAGCGAGGAGCCTGGGGTCGTCACCAAAAACCTTCTCGCGTAAATATTGAGGACCGCGGGCGTGAATAGTCTGAAACTCGCCATCGACCATTGATCCGAATTTTTTCAGCAGCAGCCCTTCCCTGTCACGGGCCAGCACCTGATCCCACTCACTTCCCCAGAGCAGCTTGATAACATTCCAGCCGGCGCCGCGAAAACGGCCTTCAAGCTCCTGAACAATACTGGAATTGCCTCGTACCGGGCCGTCAAGCCGCTGCAGATTGCAGTTGACGACAAAGATCAGATTATCAAGCTGTTCTCTGGCGGCAATGGTCAGGGCGCCAAGAGATTCCGGTTCATCAGACTCACCGTCACCCATAAAGACCCAAACCTTGCGGTCTCCGGCCGGCTTGAGACCACGACTGTCCATATAGCGCATAAAACGTGCCTGATATATCGCCGCCATCGGCCCCAGCCCCATCGAAACCGTCGGGAATTGCCAGAAATCAGGCATCAGATAAGGGTGTGGATAGGATGACAGTCCCTTGCCATCAACCTCCTGACGAAAATTTTCCAGCTGCTCCTCGCTCAGTCTGCCTTCGACATAGGCCCTGGCGTAAACCCCTGGCGAACTGTGGCCCTGAAAGTAAACGAGATCGGCGCCATATTGCGCGTCCGGCCCGCGGAAAAACCAGTTAAAGCCCACCTCATACATTGCTGATACCGAGGTATAGGTGGCGATATGGCCTCCCAGTCCCTTGCCGCCCCTGTTGGCTCTTGCCACCATGGCCATCGCATTCCAGCGTACATAGGCGGAGACATTTCTGGCAATGAAAGATTTTTCCGGTATTTTCTCACTCTCCTCAGGCCCTATGGTATTGCTATACGGGGATATCACTCCGGGAGTTGTCATAACCCCCTTGCTTCGGGCATGGGAGACAAGTTGCTGGAGAAGATAATCGGCCTTTTCCCCGCCCTCAACCTCAATGACTCCGGCAAGAGACTCCAGCCAGTCACGGGTTTCCTGCGGATCAGGATCTTTATAATATGAATTCATGGCTCTTCCTCTGGAAAGTTTTATAGTTGACCATCAAAAAGTATGTCATACCAAAGATAGCATTTTCTCTTTGGAGAAATCAAGGAGGAACCACCCGCCAAGAAAAGAAAAAAGCACCTGCAGCTTTTTTGCTGCAGGTGCTTTTTATCTGGTACACCAGGCAGGATTCGAACCTGCGACCCCTTGATTCGTAGTCAAGTACTCTATCCAGCTGAGCTACTGGTGCTTGGGCGTTGAACGTTTATACACCAGTTTCAAGGCAAGTACAAGCCAATTTTTCACCGCAGATGGCAGCACCACTATCAACGGGGCAAGACAGGTATCAGAAATCCTCTTCAAGGCAAAAGCTTTGAGCCGCTTTCAGCCTGGTTTTATTGATGGCGAGCATAAAAAGACGATCAAGACCAAGCGCGATTCCGGCGGCCGGACCCATCTTTGCCAACTGGCTGAGAAACCCTTCCGGCATCGCCATCTCTCTGCCATACAAAGCACTGATCCGTTCAATTTCTGTTGCGAACCGCGCTCGCTGTTCTCGTGGATCATAAAGTTCTGAAAAGCCGTTTGCTATTTCAATTCCGTCCATATAGAGCTCAAAACGCTCGACCCAGCGCGAGTCGGTTCGGGAGATTCTCGCAAGTGAACCAAGAGAGACCGGATAATCATAGAGAAAAAGCGGCCGCTTTCTGCCCAGACAGGGCTCGATATGCTCGACCAGCATCTGCTCGAATATTCCCCGTTCAAGACTCTCCTCAAGAGTTGTCGGACTATATCTGGCAAAGGCCTCAGCGACACTCAGCCGCTGCCAGCTGCCGGCAAGAGAGAGACCGGCAAAGGGGATCAGCTCTGGCGGGTCGGCCAGAGAGGCGGCAACGGCGCCAACCAGACGCTCGCAATCTTCCATAAGCTGAAAATAGTCGGCCCGGCGCCGATACCATTCAAGAATCCGAAACTCTTCACTGTGCAGCCGTCCCCGCTCGCCTTTACGAAAGCCCGAACAGATCTGGTAAATGCGCTCCGCGCCCCCGGCGAGCAACTGTTTCATGCAGAGTTCAGGCGAGGCCTGAAGATAGAGACCATCCGCCTCAACAGGGACAATATGCGTTTCCGGGATTATTACTGGCAGCCGCAACGGGGTGTCAACCTCGAGAAACTCCTGCCGGTCAAAAAACCGGCGAACAGCACCCAAAAAAGTGGCACGAAGCCGCAGCCGATATAAATCGAGCATGCTACTCTTTTACCCTGGTCACATAGGCTCCGGTGCGGGTATCGATCTGGATCCTGTCCCCCTCGTTGACAAAGGGCGGAACCTGCAGCTGGTAGCCTGTTTCCACCACGACCGGTTTGGTGTCTGTTCCCGAGGTATCGCCCTTTGCCCAGGGATCAGCCCTTGTTACCTCGAGATTGACAAAGGTTGGCATGGTGATATCGATGGCCTGACCTTCAAAGAACAACATATCGACTTCCATATTATCGAGCAGATAGTTGATATTGTCGCCGATCTGCTCACGGGTCAGAAAGATCTGGTCATAGGTTTCGGTATTCATAAAATGAAATTCCTCGCCCTGGCTGTAGAGAAACTGCATCCTGCTCTCTGCCAGATCCGCTTTTTCAAATTTATCATTGGAGCGGTAGGTCTGCACCAGCTGGTTGCCGGTTATCATATTCCGCATTTTACAGCGATAGAGCGCCTGCCCCTTGCCCGGTTTGGAAAATTCAAATTCAATAACGATATATGGAGCGCCATCAATCTGCAGTTTCAAGCCTTTTCGTAAATCAGAAGCACTGTACATACTCATCTCCCTCGGATAAAAACTTTAGTGCGGTATCTTTTTCCGCAGCCTGTCTGTTTTGTCAAAGTTCTCCCTTAATTCTATATAAGCCGGCAACTGTCAATGTTTTATCTTGAAAAGTTTCCGCGCAAACCGACAAAGATAGTTTTGCCCGGCAGTCCCTGGTATAAGAAGAATTTTTCTGATGCACTCATTTTGCTGACTGGTATAATAGTTTATTATTATAGAAAAGAAAAGCAATAAATTGCCATCAACATCTTGAATTTATTATGAAAATTAAAAGATAACAGTTATGATTAAAGCAGGTGTCCTCTCCGACTCCCATCTCCATCAAATTTCCAGCCAGTACAGAGAAAACTGCCGGCAGGCCTTTGCCGAATGCGAGATAATCATCCACGCTGGAGATCTCACTGAACTGTCAATTCTCAGCCCTTTCAGCGACAAAAAGGTTTACGCGGTCAGCGGCAATATGTGCTCGCCCGATGTGCAGCGTAGGCTGCCAAAAAAAAGGACGATAGAGATAGAGGAGGTGACAATCGGCATAAGCCATGGTGCCGGCAATCGCTTCAATATTGAAGAGAGGGTCTTTACGATGTTTCCTGACGCGAACTGTATTGTTTACGGACATACCCATCTACCGGTCTGTCACCGATACGGCCCGGTACTGATGGTCAACCCGGGGAGTTTCCAGGCCGTCAGCCGTTACGGCGGCCCCGGCAGCTATGCCATCCTCACCATAGACGGCGATAATATCAGCGGTAAAATCCATTATCTCACCCCATGAAAACGCTGTGGAATCCGTGGCGGGAACAGCATGTTCTCGACCATGGTAAAAAATATGACTTCTGCATCTTTGAGCCGCCAACCACTGCCAGTTACAGCAAAAAGCACCTGCTGCTCTATCAGGATCGCAATGTGGTTGTACTGCTCAACCGTTTCCCCTATGCCAACGGTCATCTGCTGGTTGCGCCTCCGCGTCATATCGCTGATATCTCCGAATTGCTTCCCGCCGAAAATACGGCGATAATGGCGATGCTGCAACAAAGCGCCGATATCCTGCGCCAACATCTTCACTGTGACGGTCTCAATATTGGCTGCAATCTTGGCAAGACAGCGGGCGCGGGGATTGCCGGCCATCTTCATTTTCATGTTGTCCCCCGCTGGGAAGGAGACCATAATTTTATTACGGTTGTTGGAGAAGTTCGTACCATACCGATTCATATTGAACGGACCTTTGACCAGCTTGTTCCTGATTTTCAGCAATTCCATCACAGGCAAAACCGATGACAGCAGACAAAAAAGCCACCAAACTCACTCCTATGCTCGAGCAGTATATGGAGATCAAGAAGCAGCACACCGACGCCATTCTCTTTTACCGGATGGGGGATTTCTATGAGATGTTTTTTGACGATGCGATTGAAGCGGCCCGTATCCTCAATATTGCCCTGACTTCACGCAACAAGAAAACCGATCCGGTACAGGTTCCGATGTGCGGCATTCCCTACCACGCGGTGCAAGGTTATCTTCCCAAACTGATCCGGGCGGGAAAACGGGTGGCGATATGTGAACAGGTTGAAAACCCGGCGGAGGCAAAGGGCATTGTCAAGCGGGGAGTGATCAGGATTGTCAGCCCGGGAATCATCACCGATGACAACCTGCTCGACGAAAAGAGCAACAACTATATCTGCGCGATCACTCATGGCAAGGATCTCGCCGGAGTCAGCTTTCTCGATGTCAGCACCGGCGAGTTTCTGCTCGCGGAATATACCATCGATCAGCAGGAGTCAACTTCGGAGCTTTTTGATCAGCTCAGCCGTTTCGCCCCCACCGAAATTCTGCTCGAAGAGAGCGAAAAGCAGCAACGCCTTGAACAGCGGCTGGAAAATTTTCTGCCAGAGGTCTGTATCAGCCATTGCAGGGCCGAGTATTTTCACCTCGAAGATGGCAGGGAAGCGCTGCTGCGGCACTTTAAGGTTCTCAATCTCGACGGCTTTGGCTGCGGCGGAATGTCACAAGGGTTGGCGGCGGCCGGCGCGCTGCTGCAATACGCGGAACAGACCCAGAAGGCCTCTATTGCCCATATCGAAAAGCTGACACCGATTGAGACCGAGACCATCCTCCATCTGGATGAATCTTCCCGGCGAAATCTTGAACTGGTGCAGACCATTGTCGGCGGCAGTCGCCAGGGTTCGCTGCTGGCAACGCTCGACCAGACTGTCACCCCGATGGGGGCGCGGCTTCTTCGTCAGCAGCTGCTATTCCCGCTGCGAGACACCGCCCGGATCAAAAACCGTCTCGACGCCCTCACCTGGTTTTTCCACAATAGTGTCGCCCGCCAGCGGTTTCGGGAGCTGCTCAACGAGGTCTATGACCTGGAACGACTTAACAGCCGGATGATTCTCGGTACCGGCAACGCCCGTGATATGCTGGCGATCGGTAAATCGCTTGCCGCGCTGCCAGAGCTGCTGAAAGCCCTTGCGCCCTGTGATACCGAAAAACTTGCCAAAATCAGAGAGCAGTTCGATCCACTGCCAGATCTTTATGAGCTGCTCGAACGGGCAATTGATCCGGAGGCACCGGTCACTCTGCGGGACGGCAACCTGATCCGCAAGGGCTATGATGCCAGCCTTGATCAACTCAAATCGCTGCTCAGAGACGGGAAAAAAAATATCCTGGAGATCGAGAACCGCGAGCGGCAGGCAACCGGAATCTCCAAGCTGAAAGTCGGTTTCAACAAGGTTTTTGGATATTTTATCGAAGTCAGCAAGCTCCACGCCTCAGCTGTTCCAGCCCATTATATTCGCAAGCAGACCCTGGTCAACGCCGAGCGCTTTATCACCGAAGAACTCAAGGAGTTTGAGACCAGGGTTCTCGGTGCCCAGGAGCGCAGCGTTGAACTTGAATATGAGCTCTTTATCGAGGTACGCCGGATTCTTGCCGCCAACAGCTCACGGATCCTTCATACCGCGGGCCTGCTCGCCCAGCTTGATGTCCTGCTCTGCCATGCCGAGACCGCTCATCGTTATGACTACCGGCGTCCGGTCATTGATCAGGAGCAGGAGATCAAAATCAACGAAGGCCGTCACCCGGTTATCGAACGGATGATGCCAGCGGGAAAATTTGTGCCAAACGACATCTTTCTCGACCAGAAAAAGGATGAAATGCAAATTATTACCGGCCCCAATATGGCGGGAAAATCAACGATTCTCCGCCAGACCGCCCTTATTGTACTGATGGCCCAGATGGGCTGTTATGTTCCGGCAAAACAGGCAAAAATCGGCATTGTCGATCGGATCTTCACCAGGGTTGGCGCGATGGACAACCTGCGTCAGGGCCAGTCCACCTTTATGGTAGAGATGAGTGAAACCGCCAATATCCTCAACAATGCCACAGCAAAGAGTCTGGTTATCCTCGACGAGATCGGCCGCGGCACCTCCACCTATGATGGCCTCTCCATCGCCTGGGCTGTTGCCGAAGAACTGGTCAACAAGAACGGGATCGGGGTCAAGACCCTGTTTGCCACCCATTATCATGAACTTACCGATCTTGCCCGCAGCCATCAACGGGTACGCAACTACAGCATTGGCGTCCGTGAATGGAAGGGCGAGATCATTTTTTTGCATAAACTGATGAAGGGAGGAACCAGCCGCAGTTACGGCATAGAGGTCGCGGCCCTTGCCGGAGTCCCCGCCCCCGTTGTCAAACGTGCCGGCGAGATCCTGAAATCGATTGAAAATGGTAAATTTTCCGCCGTTTCCAAACTGTTACGACAATCTGAACGGCAAAAAGAGCACATCCCGCCGGCGCAGCTTCCCCTATTTTCACCGCCGCCGCATCCGGTTCTGGAGCGGCTGAAGGCCGTCAATCCGGACAACTGCACGCCAATCGAGGCCCTGCAACTTCTCTATCAGCTCAAGAAAGAAGAAAGCGGCCAATAAGCGAAAAAACAGCGACCGGATAAAACTTCCTCTTTACTCTCGATTACAACCGGGTATATTTGCTGTAACCTGAGAAATAACCTCTTTTCAAGCTGCCACGATGATCCTGATCCAGAAGTTCGCCGCCTCACTTTTTGTTATCCTTCTCTCTCTTTGTGGTTGTTCCCTCCTCTCTCTCTCATCAGCCGCTGCTGCCAAAAACGGTGATATTATCAGGCTGGAGAATCCGGAAAAACGCTATCAGGAGGCAAAATTTTACTATAACGAGCTGCAAAACAGCACTCCGGGGCAGACCACCCGTCGGCAGTGGCAGCATGGTGCCCGTAACTTTCGGACAATCTACTTCTCGCACCCGAAATCAAAACTTGCCGCTCCCTGCCTCTATATGCTCGCCCGGCTGAACAGGGATATGTACAACAACTTTCAGCAACCGGAAGATCTTGAGCAGAGCATACGCTACTATAAGGATATTCCACGTCTTTTTCCCGGAAGCTCTCTCGCTGATGACGCCTATTACGCGCTCAGTGACATTGCTCTCGGCCAACAGCATTCGCCACATAGCTCTGCCGCATATCTGCGACAGATTGTTGAGAGATACCCAAACGGCGATATGCGGCAGCGGGCAGAAAAAAAGCTGAAGATTCTCTCCAAGGAGCACAATATCGCCCTGCCGGAGATTATGATGACTCCTTCTTCACAGGGGACAAGGCTCAACTATATCCTCCCGCTGAGATACTGGTCTTCCGAGGATTATGCCAGGATCATCATCTTCGCCTCCAACCCGGTAAACTACCGGGAGACCCGATTGCCCCGCGCAAACGGGGAGCCAGACCGGCTCGTCGTTGAGTTCCGGAACAGTTATATAGAACCGAAAAACCGGAAAACAGTGCCGATAGAGAACGGCCTGCTCACACAGGTTTACAGCGGCCAATACAGCGAGGATAGTGTTCGGATTATTCTCGACATGACAACCATCGCCAGCTACCGGATTTTCAATCTACCGGATCCGTTTCGGATAATCATTGATGTCCGCGGCAAGACAGACAGTCAGGATCTTGCAGAGAGCAAAAAAGGAAAGCTTACAGCAATAGCCAATCCAGAGATTCGGCTGAAAGATGAACAGGCGATACCACTGAAAATCGATAACAGAAAACATAAAAACCTGCTTATAAAAACAACCAATTCAGAGCAGAAAAGTGTGGTATTAACGCCGGCCAGAAAAAAAATCCTCTACCGGCACATTGGTAACAGCAAAAAAAGCGGTCAACATGATTCCCTCTCCCTTGCCCGCCAACTTGGTCTCGGGGTGCGCACCATTGTCATCGACCCCGGTCACGGCGGCAAGGATCCGGGAGCGACAGGCCATGGGATCAAGGAAAAGGATGTCGTTCTCAAGCTGGCAAAACAGCTCGCGCCCATTCTGAAAAAAGAGCTCGACTGCGAGGTTATTCTCACTCGTGAAGAAGACGTCTATATCCCTCTGGAAGAACGTACCGCGATTGCCAATACCAAGGGAGCAGACCTCTTTCTCTCCCTGCATGTGAACGCCCATCCCGCCGAAAATATCCGGGGAATGGAAACCTACTATCTCAATCTGGCCACCAACGCCGAAGCGATGCGGGTCGCCGCCATGGAAAACGCGACGTCAACCCACCAGATGAGCGATCTGCAAAATATTCTTGCCGATATTCTGAAAAACTCAAAGATAAACGAGTCGGCAAAACTGGCCGAAAATGTACAGCAAGCCATTGTCAAAACAGGGGAAAACGAAAGCAAATACACGAGAATCAAAAATCTTGGTGTCAAACAGGCGCCGTTTTATGTCCTTATTGGCGCGGAAATGCCGGCAATCCTTATTGAAGCTGCCTTTATCAGCAACAAGGACGACGCCCAGAACCTGCGGGAACAGGATTTTCTGCAAAAACTTGCCAAACAGATCGCGACAGGGGTAAAGGCATATACCAGTGAGCTGTAATCACTGCTCGAAATCACGCGAAGAGATGATAAAAACTCAAACCACAAAGCTGGTTATCAGTCTGACCAGAGCCTTGATATCGGCACAATCGGGATGGCCCTTGGCATCGCCGGCATCTTTGAGCCAGGGAAAAGGATGAGAACTTTTCGCGAGTTTGCCAAGAACCTTTTGCTCGACCTCGCCCTGACAGGAATAACGACCAACAATCTCAGCGTTCTTGACCAGAGCTGTCGCCTGAGCCATAACATCCTGAACGAGTCGGGAATCTTTTCGCGAGCCGTGGGTCATAAACAGCACAAGCCTTGTTTTCTGCTCAAATCCGGCAAGAAACCGGGCCGCCCTCGGTTCAACTCTTCCCGCCATTATCGGAAATCCCAGCGCGACAAGATCATAGTCATAGTTGTCAAGTGGCAACTCGGTTATCGGGACCAGTCTCTTTTCTCCTTTCAGCTCGTTATAGACGGCTTTGGCCAGCTTTTGCGTATTACCCGATCTGCTCGAATAGACAAGTAAAGATTTCATAATAACCACCAGTTGAAAAATATCAGAAATCAGAACATCCAGAAAAACCCCGCCTGAAAGATAATCGAGACAAGACTCCTTTACGACATTTATGATAACAGATTAACGTAGCCACTATCTGCTCTAGACGAGCCATATTATACTCGGCATAAAAAAAAGCAGGTCAGCAAAGAACGCTGCCTGCTTTTTACATAAAATTGGCCAACAACAATCAAACTTTCTTTGCCACTTTCAAGCGCGCCAATGAACGCTGCAGAGCCAGCTCTGCCCGGCTCTGATTGAAATTCTCCAGTTTTTTGCCCTCTCCTGCCAGCCGGCGTTCCGCGCGGTCCTTTGCCGCCATCGCCCGATCCACATCAATCTCACTGCCCCGTTCCGCGCTCTCGACAAGGAAGGTCACCTTGTTGGCGGAAACCTCACAAAAGCCGCCGGAGATCATCATATCCACCCGCTCGCTGCCGGTTTCATAACTGAGCACACCAACCTTAACAGCGGAGAGGAAGGGAGCGTGGTTCGCCAGAATCCCGAAATCGCCGCCAACACCAGGAGCGTTTACGATATCCACATCCTCATCGACCTTTGAGCCGGTGGGAGTGACAATCTCAAGTCGTATCTGCTGTCCCATAGTATTCCTCAAATAATCCTTTACAGGGGAGCAAACAGTAATATAACAGTCTGCCCCCTGTCTTCAAAGCTTCCCTTATCTGGAAGCTGCTTCCTTGGCAACGGCCTCTTCGATCGAACCAACCATATAAAAAGAGTTCTCGTTCATATCATCATGCTTGCCTTCAAGAATCTCCTTGAAACCCTGGACGGTATCGGCAACCTTGACAAACTTGCCGTCAAATCCGGTAAAGACCTCGGCGACATGGAAAGGCTGGGAAAGAAAACGCTGGATTTTCCGTGCCCGGGAAACAAGCATCTGGTCTTCCTCGGAGAGCTCGTCCATACCGAGAATGGCAATAATATCCTGCAGGTCCTTATATTTCTGCAGGGTAACCTGTACCCCGCGAGCCACCTGATAATGTTCTTCCCCGATAACGTTGGGGTCAAGAATCCGTGAGGTGGAATCGAGCGGATCCACGGCGGGGTAAATACCAAGCTCAGAAATCTGCCGCGACAGGACAACCGTTCCGTCAAGATGGGCAAAGGTGGTCGCCGGAGCGGGGTCGGTTAAATCATCTGCCGGTACATAGACACACTGCACAGCGGTAATCGACCCCTTGGTTGTCGAGGTGATCCGCTCCTGCAGGGCGCCAAGGTCGGTGGCAAGGGTCGGCTGATACCCAACCGCGGACGGAATCCGGCCGAGCAGCGCTGATACCTCGGAACCGGCCTGGGTAAAACGGAAGATATTATCGATAAAGAGCAGCACGTTCTGCCCCTCTTCATCACGGAAATACTCAGCGGCGGTCAGTCCAGTCAAGGCGACCCGTGCCCGCGCTCCCGGGGGTTCGGTCATCTGGCCATAAACAAGGGCAGCCTTAGGCAGCACGCCGGAGTCCTTCATCTCATGGTAGAGGTCGTTGCCTTCACGGGTCCGCTCACCGACTCCGCAGAACACAGAAATCCCGCCATGGTGCATGGCGATATTATTGACCATCTCCATCATGATAACGGTCTTGCCGACACCGGCACCGCCAAACAGCCCCATCTTGCCGCCAAGCGGGAAAGGAACAAGCAGATCGATAACCTTGATGCCGGTCTCGAGTACCCGTACCTCGGTATCCTGCTCGGTAAAGGCAGGCGCCGGACGGTGAATAGGCATCATCTTGTCTGATTTCAATTCGCCCAGACCATCAACAGGACGCCCGACAACATTCATAATCCGGCCAAGAGCAGGCTCGCCGACAGGGATACTGATCGGAGCGCCGCTATCCCGCGCCTCCATGCCGCGAACCAGACCGTCGGTAGCGTCCATCGCGATACAGCGGCAGACATTATCGCCAAGATGCTGGGCGACCTCAATAATCAGATTATCGGCCTCATCACTGATAGCAGGGTTCGTGACCATACAGGCATTCATAATGGCAGGCAGCTGGCCCGGCTCAAACTCAACGTCAACAACAGGCCCGATAACCTGTGTGATTTTTCCTACTTTCTGTTCACTCATTGGGTCTCACCCCTCCTCAAAGTATTAGATGTATTTTATAAAAACTCGTTGATCACTTCAGGGCTTCCGCGCCGCCGACAATATCCATCAGTTCGCTGGTAACCGCCGCCTGACGGGCCTTGTTATAGACAGTGGTAAGGTTGGAAACAATATCCTTGCACGCCTTGGTGGCATTATCCATCGCTGTCATTCTCGCCGCCTGCTCACTGGCACCAACTTCGAGCATCGCGTGATAGACGAGGACATTAAGATAGAGAGGTTGCAGACTGGCCATCAACTCCTCACTCGAAGGCTCGTAGATATAGCTTCCAGAGATTCTGGTCTGCTGCTCGCTTTGGGCTGTCGGCAGAATCGGCAGCAGGCCGGAAACAACAGGCAGCTGGACCCCAACTGACTTGAAGGATCCAAAGATCAGCTCAACCTTGTCCACTTCCTTGTCGAGAAAACACCGGACAAGCTCTGTGGCAATATCTCTGGCATGAAACATCTGAAAATTTGCCATGATATCACCCAGTCCGGTACGAACCTTCCCGGTTTTCCGGAGAAGCTGGAATCCTTTTTTGCCGACACAACTAAAGCTCACCTGCCGCCCCTTGCTCTCATGCTCTGCCATTGTCTGCAATGCCTTTTTGACGACGTTGGCATTAAAGGAGCCACAGAGTCCACGATCAGAAGTGAACACCACAAGTTCAACCTTTTTCACATCCCTTTCGTCCATCAACGGCAAATTACCGGCAACATCTGCCGCGGAAAGATTGGCCATGGCCTCGTTGAATTTCGCGGTATAGGGCCTGAACGCCTCCATCTTTTCCTGGGCACCCCGGAGCTTTGCCGCGGCCACCATATTCATGGCCTTGGTGATCTGAGCGGTCTTCTTGACACCCGAGATCTTGAGTTTTACTTCTTTTAAGCTCGCCATTTTATGACCTTTTTATTGAAGTTACAGCCTGATCGACAAGGCCTTAGTTCAAACCCCTCGTTGCCTTGAAGGTCTCGCCAAAACTGGTCAACACCTTGTCCAGCTTCTCCTTGATATCATCGGTGAAGGCCTGCTCGCTGGCAAGATCACTGAAAATGGAAGGCTCATTTGATTCAATATAACTGTAGAGCTCACTCTCATAAGCCGCCAGACTGTCAACCGGCAACGTATCGAGATAGCCGTTGGAGCCGGCATAGAGGATGGTCACCTGTTTTTCCATTGGCAGCGGCTGATATTGCGGCTGCTTGAGGATTTCGACCAGCCGCTCGCCGCGGACCAGTTTCGCCTGGGTCGCGGCATCCAGATCAGAACCAAAAGCGGCAAAGGCGGCCAGTTCACGATACTGGGCAAGATCAAGGCGCAGGGTTCCCGCAACCTGCTTCATCGCTTTTACCTGGGCCGCACCGCCAACCCGGCTTACCGAGAGACCAACATTAACCGCCGGCCGCACCCCGGAGAAGAACAGATTCGGTTCGAGATAAACCTGGCCATCGGTAATAGAGATAACGTTAGTAGGAATAAAGGCGGAAACGTCACCGGCCTGGGTCTCAATAATCGGCAGGGCGGTAAGGGATCCGGCACCAAGCTCGTCGTTGACCTTTGCCGCCCGTTCGAGCAGACGGCTATGGTTAAAGAAGATATCCCCCGGATAGGCTTCACGTCCCGGAGGTCGACGCAGCAGCAGCGAGAGCTCACGATAGGCGACAGCCTGCTTGGAAAGGTCATCATAAATAATCAGGGCATGCTGGCCATTATCGCGAAAATATTCGCCCATAGAACAACCGGCAAAAGGCGCCAGATACTGCATCGGCGCAGGATCAGACGCGCAGGCTGAGACCACGGTGGTATACTCCATGGCACCATGCTTTCGCAGCGCTTCGACAACCAGGGCAACCGTTGACTTTTTCTGGCCAACCGCAACATAGATACAATGCACGTCACTGTTCTTCTGGGCAATAATCGCATCGACACAGAGTGCGGTCTTGCCGATCTGACGGTCGCCAATAACAAGCTCCCGCTGACCACGGCCAACCGGAGTCATCGCGTCAACCGCTTTCGCGCCAGTATAGCAGGGCTCATGCACCCCTTTCCGGGCGATAACGCCAGGCGCGAGCACTTCAATCTTGGAGGTAAGATCGGATTCAATCGGGCCAAGGCCGTCTATCGGTTGACCGATACCGTCAACAACCCGGCCTTCCATGGCGGGACCAACCGGGACTTCCGCGATCCGGCCAGTCCGTTTGACGATATCACCTTCCTGAATCTGGCTGACATCACCAAGAACGGCACAGCCGACATTATCCTCTTCGAGGTTAAGTGCCAGGCCCATGATGCCATTCGGAAATTCGAGAAGCTCCATCGCCATGCAGTTCTCAACTCCATAAATACGGGCAATACCATCCCCAACGGAGATAACAGTCCCGGTCTCCTTGAGGTTGACCTCGGTCTCATAGTTATCAATCTGATCCTTGATAATTTGACTGATTTCTTCAGCTTTAATCTGCATCTTGATTATCTCCCTTTAATGGAATCTTTTAAACCGGCAAGTTGAGTACGGATGCTGCCATCCAGTTCCAGATCCCCGACAGTGGCGATCATACCACCAATAATAGAGGGGTCGACACTGGTCGTAAGCACGACTTTTCTGCCTGTTAACTGTTCTAACGTTCTTCGAATCCTGTCCAAAAGCGGCTTGGTCAGCTCAGTGGCTGTCACCAGGGTTCCATGACTGATATTCTGGGAGTCATCGAGCATCTGCTGGTATCCTTCGGCAATTTCCGGCAGGATAGCAGCACGTTTTTTCTCGACCAGCAACTTGAGAAAATTTCCCATAAATCGATCCACCCCAAAAGACTCGACCAGCTTTTCCATGATCTTCTTGCGAACTTCAAGCGGATAGAGCGGGTTGACCAGGGCATCACGAACCTCCGGCTGTTTTTCATACAGCTCGGCAAACGAGAGAAGGACCTCCCCGTACACCTTGTATTTCCGTTTCTCCTGACCCAGATTAAAAATAGCCTTGGCGTAGCGCCTTGCGAGAATAACCTGTTTCATGACATCGCCTCCACCCTGGCAAGATAATTTTCAATAATCAGCTTCTGATCATCTCTGTTAAGATTCTTTTTGACAATCTCTTCCGCCATGACCGCTGCCTTTTCTGCAACTTCCGCCCGAAGCTGCTTGCGGGCCTCGACAATCTCATTATTGACAGCCTGCTCCGCAGAGCGCTTAAGTTCATCGGCAGCCGCTTCCGCTTTCTCGAGTATTTTTTTCTTTTCGACCTCGGCCTGGGCGACTGCCCGTTCAACAATCTTGTCAATATCGGCTTCAACAGTGGCAAGTTTGTCCTGGAACTCTTGATATACCTTCTCAGCATCAGCCCTTTTCTGTTCGAGTTCCTCAATTTCAAGCACGATTTTTTCACGTCGTCCGGAAAGGGCATTACCGATCGGCTTGGCCAAAAACTTTACCAGAATGATCATCAGAGCGATAAAGTTGACGATCCGCCAGCCAAAATCCTGCAGTTTTACCTGAGAAAGAGGATTGCCATGTTGCTGATGTCCTGCTGCCTCCTGGCCATGAGCGTCGTCAGGTAAAGCCGGCTCGTCAACGATAAGGGCGGTGTCACCGGTATCTGTATCGGGAGTTGAAGCGAGAAGCAGCGGAGGGAACGCAACCAGAAAAAACAGGGTGAAAAGCATAATGCATCCCCTGTATCCTTTGTATAGTTTCATTACAGACTCCTCCCCAGAATTTTTCCAGCCATATCGGTAGCGAATCCCTTGAGCCCACCGTCCAGACCCTTTCTGGCACTGTCGACGTCCGATGCGATTTCGGCGAGTCTTTTTTCTTTCAGCGCCTCGGCCTCCTTTCTGATCTCTGCCAAACGGGCATCACCAGCCTTCTGGGCCTCATCCCGGGCCGCATCAAGAGCGGCTCTCGCCTTTGCTGATGCCTCTGCCATCTTCGCGTCGACCTCCTGCTGGCGAAGAGTTGTCTGCTTTTCAAAACCGGCAACATCATCCCGCATGCCCTGAAGCTTTGCAGCTCTGTCCCTGAGAATCTGCCTTACCGGTTTGTAAAGCATCCTGTTCAGGAGCAACATGAGAATAACCATGTTGATGATCTGAAAAAGCAAAGTCTTGTCAATTGTAACCATGCTCGCAGCTCCCTGATAAAAGAAGAACAAATAAAATTACCCATCCGCCCTTGAGCGAAAAAAAGACAGATGATGACCACAGTGTCGCTTGCAGACGATCCGCAAGGATGCGAAAAAGAATGAACCGCCATTCACTAAATGAGGAAATCCTTACCGCAAATAGCCCGGCATGTCAACAGATTTTCCGTATAAACCATATCCGCAAAACTTTTCAAACCACAATATTTGGTTGAGCTGAGACCAATAAAAAAGCTCCGCTGAAAAAGTCTTTCCCAAGCGGAGCCAGAATTGGTTACGAGAGCATCCCGGCAACGATTTCCGGAACCGCCCGGATAGCATCACCAACCTTGTCGGCCAGGGGGCCTCCAGCCTGCGCCATATCCGGCCGACCGCCACCCTTGCCACCGACCAGACCGGCAACCTCGCCTATAAGCTGACCGGCCTTGATCCTTATGGTCAGATCGCTGGTAACAACAGCAAGCAGCGCGGCCTTGCCGTTAATAGTCCCGCCAAGAACAGCGATACCACTACCAAGGACATCACGAACCTTGTCTCCAACCTCGCGAAGAGTTTTCGGGCTGTCCAGCGGGATTTCCGCGGCAACAACCTTGACGCCGGCAATTTCACCGGCATTCTCCAGAATGGCATCGAACCCGGAAGTGGCGAGTTCTCTGGAGAGTGCCGCGACCTTTTTCTCGGCACTCTTGAGTGAGCTCTGCAAGGCTTTCAGCTTGTCACAGCAATCGTCTGTTCCGGTCGCGCCGAGCAACGATGTCAGCTGTGACTGCGTTGAAAAAACCTGCTGGATCCAGGAAAAGGCCGGCGCACCGGCCACAGCCTCAATACGCCGTACCCCGGCAGCAATCCCCCCTTCTGACTGGATCTTGAAAACACCAATCTCTCCGGTAGAGGCGACATGGGTTCCTCCGCACAGCTCCTTGCTAAAAGCCGACATTGAGACTACCCGTACCTTGTCATCATATTTTTCGCCAAACAGTGCCATCGCCCCGTCAGCGACCGCCTCATCCCGGTCGAGCAGAGCTGTTTCCACTGGCGAGTTCAGGCGGATCTGTTCGTTGACCAGCTGCTCAATCTGGCGCAGTTCTTGTTCTGATACCGGCGAAAAATGGGTAAAGTCAAAACGGAGCCGATCCTCTTCAACCAGAGAACCGGACTGTTTAACATGTTCTCCCAACACCTCGCGCAGAGCCGCGTGGAGAAGATGAGTAACGCTATGATGAGCGGCAATCTTGCGGCGGCGGCTCCGGTCGACCTCAAGGACGATTTCAGTCCCTTCATCGAGATCTCCTTCGACCACTTCAACGGCATGGAGAATGATCCTCTCTCCCTGAACAAGAGTATCTTTTACCACCGCCCGGCCGCCATCCCAGAGGATTTCACCTCGGTCGCCACATTGCCCTCCAGCTTCGGCATAAAAGGGTGTTTTCAGGGCAAAAAGCTGACCGGTCTCTCCCGAGACAAGACTGTTCACTCGGGCCCCCTTGTCATCGAGCAGACCGGCAACCTTGCTGCTGTCCCGCAACGTGCCATAGCCGGTAAAGGCAGCACCGCCATCCGCGGCAAGACTTTTGACCCCTTCAGCAAGCAGTTTTACCCCCTCGCCCTTACGGGATTTCCGCGATTGACTGCGCTGACGCGCCATCTCCCGCTGAAAACCGGCCTCATCAAAATCGAGCCCGCGCTCAAGAGCAATATCACGAACGATATCGTAAGGGATTCCATAGGTATCATAAAGCTTGAAGATAAAAATGCCCGGAATAACCCTGCTCTCGCCAAGCGCGGCAATCTGTTCATCAAGGAGAACAAGACCATGCTCAAGCGTCTGACGAAAACGCTCTTCCTCATTCATCGCCACCTTTACCAGCAAGGCTTCGGCATCAACCACCTGCGGAAAGGCGCCCTTCATCTCGGCAATCACCACTTTCGCGACCTCGGCAAGAAAAGGTTTTTCCAGCCCCAGCGCCTTACCGTAACGTACCGCCCGGCGCATAATCCGCCGCAGCACATAGCCGCGTCCCTCGTTGGCGGGAAGGACACCATCCGCGACCAGAAAGGTGGTGGCCCGGGCGTGATCGGCAATAACCCGCATCGCCACATTGACCGACTCGCTGTCTCCATATTTTCTGCCGGAGAACTCTTCCAGACAATGGATAACCGGAGTGAAAAGATCAGATTCGTAGTTGTTGAGTTTTCCCTGCAGCACCGCGGCAATACGTTCCAGCCCCATGCCGGTATCAATACTTGGTTTTGGCAGAGGAGTGAGAGTACCGCTCTCATCACGGTTAAACTGCATAAAAACGAGATTCCACAACTCCAGATAACGATCACAGTCACAGCCAAGCTGACAATCAACTCGCCCACAGGTCGCCGCATGCGGTCCCTGATCGATATGAATCTCCGAGCAGGGACCGCAGGGTCCGGTATCTCCCATTGCCCAAAAATTGTCCTTTTCTCCCATGCGAACAATCCGCCCTTGCCGCAGCCCCTTGACCTTCTGCCACAGCGCTTCCGCCTCATCGTCATCTTCATAGATCGACACCCAGAGCGCGCCAGGGTCAAGCCCCAGTTTTTCTGTCAGAAATTCCCAGGCAAAATTGATCGCGTCTTCCTTGAAATAGTCGCCAAAGGAAAAATTGCCGAGCATCTCAAAAAAGGTGTGATGGCGGGCGGTATATCCGACATTTTCGAGATCGTTATGCTTGCCTCCCGCTCTGACGCAGCGCTGACTGGTCACGGCCCGGCGATATCCCCGCTTGTCATCACCCATAAAAACCCGCTTGAACTGAACCATTCCCGCATTGGTAAAAAGCAGGGTGGGATCATCCTCGGGTACCAGCGAAGAGCTGTCAACAAGGCGGTGGCCTTTTTCCTCAAAATAGCGTAAGAAGAGACTGCGAATATCGTTTCCTTTCATAGAATTACCTGTTTTGTTGCAACTATCTGTGATACCCCTTTTATCTGAAAAGAGATCTTTATTTTGCCAATCTCTTTGTTGCTGATTACACCAGCAGCAAAGAGACCTTCCCGTGATAATTAACCCTGGCCAACAATATAGGGTAAAATCTTTTTGAACTCCGGTGTCCCCGCTCTGCCGAGCAGAGCAAACAGCAGCATCTCGGCGGGACCGGCGGCAACACCTTCCCTCCGCAGCTGCGCGATCCCCTCGGCGTGAAGCTCAGGTCTGGTCGATGAAACCGCATCGGTAACGACCCATACCTTTTTGCCCCGCTCGAGAAAAGACAAGGCTGACTGATAGACACAGACATGGGTTTCAACCCCGACCAGAACAAACAGATCAACTGTTTCGGGTAAAGCAGCAACAGCCGCGACGACACTCTCATCACCCATAACACTGAATGTCATCTTGTCATAGCGGGGAAGGCCGGCAACCGCCTCCTCGACCAGCGCGCCATAGGGGCCAAGCCCCTTTTCATACTGGGTGCAGGCAATAACCGGTAATTCAAGCTCGCGAAAACAATGTATAACCATCGCGCAGCGGGCGGCTACCTCCTCGGCACGGTGAATCTTTGCCATCAGTTTTTCCTGGGGATCGACAACAATCAAACATACTCTCTCTTTTTGGAACTGTTCCAGTTTCATCTTTTTTCCTCAATTGCGTTAAAATAGCAGCGTGACTCTGTGACAAAACATATACAATAGACCCTTTTCCTGGCAGGAATTCAAGACAGAGCATAAAACAAAAAAACACCCATAAAGAACTCCTTTGCATTTCTATACGTTAAGTGTATTTTAAGAAAATAAGAAAATCTTAAAATAACAGGGATTCGAAAAGATATCTTATAACAGGAAAGAGACAACAATGGAAAATCAAACCGAATCGATGCACGATGAAGAGATCGAACACGTTTCCCATCTGCTGAAATCAATGTCACACCCCATCCGCCTCAAGATCCTTTGCCTCCTTCAGGAAAAAGAGCTTTCGGTGGGAGAGATACACCAACAGGTACAGACCAGCAATGCCAACGTGTCCCAGCATCTCAACGTCCTGCGTGCCCGGGGAATTATTGATTACCGCAAGGATGCCAATTATATCTACAATCGTATAAGAGATCGGCGAGTCCTTGAGTTGATTCAAAAGATGCGGCAACTTTTCTGCCCTGACTAGCAGCAAAAAAACTGCCAGGATTTCCGCTCTCAGTTCGCTGAACTTGAGAGCAAGACTAGCACTCGGTATAACTCACCGCAAGTCCCCCTAGAGAAGTCTCCTTATATTTGGCCGACATCTCCAGTCCGGTCTGCTTCATTGCGGCGATACAGCCATCAAGAGGCATAAAGTGATGTTCACTGCCGCGAAGGGCCAGCGAACAGGCAGTCCAGGCCTTGATCGCGCCAAAACCATTGCGTTCGATACAGGGGATTTGTACCAGACCGTTTACCGGATCACAGGTCACACCAAGATGATGTTCGAGGGCAATTTCCGCGGCCTTTTCGATTCGCTCGGGGCTGCCACCCTTTGCCGCACATAATCCTGCCGCAGCCATTGATGAGGCGGAGCCGATTTCCCCCTGACAACCAACCTCGGCACCGGAAATTGAGCTGAGATGTTTGATCAGACCACCAACCGCCGCCGCTGTCAATAAAAATTGATAGATCTGCTCCTCACTGCCGCCCTCATGATAAACGAGATAGTACAGTACCGCGGGAATAACTCCGGCGGCGCCATTGGTCGGGGCGGTTACCACCATATGGCCGGCGGCATTCTCCTCACTTACCGCCATCGCATAGGCGCAGAGCCAGTCGTTAATCGTTGCTGTTTCCGGTGCCTTCAACAACTGTTCATAAAGCGTCTTCGCCCGTCGGGCCAGCAGCAGGCCACCCGGCAAGATTCCTTCTGCCTGCAATCCCCGCTCAACACAGCGCCGCATTGAGCTCCAGATCAAATCAATATCTTTTTTCAGCAACTCCTCGCTGCTGAGGCGAAGCTCATTCTGCCATTTCATCTCGGCGATCGACAAATCCTCTTTTTTTGCCATCGACAGCATCTCCCTCGCGGAGGCAAAAGGGTATGGATAATCAGCAGCTGTGGCAGGTTTTATCGGCGCGACAACCTCGGCAAGGGTCTCTCTGGTGGCAATAAACCCTCCACCAACAGAAAAGAATGTCTCTTCGACCAGAAGCTCTCCTCCTGCATCACGCAACTCAAAAATCATACCGTTAGGGTGTTCGACAAGAGCAGGCCCCTCATCAAAGATGATATCTCTCTGGGGAACAAACTCGACCTGCTCTCCCTTGACAGTAAAGGATGTCGATTTCCAGAGCCGCTCAACCACCGCGTCAACATCCTCTGTCGCGAGTCCAATCGCAGTATAGCCATGCAGGCCGAGGGCAACTGCCCGATCTGTGGCATGGCCCCGCCCCGTCAGCGACAAAGAACCCTTCAATATACAGCGTACCCGGACCTTGCTGCCGGGAGACGACTGAAGCCAGGCAGTGATCTTTTCGAGAAAATCCGCGGCGGCGACAATCGGACCGACAGTATGAGAACTGGAAGGGCCTATGCCGACCTTAAAGATTTCAAGAATACTGATAAACATGAAAATTGCCTCTTCTCTTTTTTGATTTCCCGGTTTCCCGCAAAAAGAACCGTTTATCCTCCTTGTGCTTTGAGTCCGGAAATTTTTTATCCAAGATAACACACAAACTTCCCTGCTGTCTTTACCTTATATATCTTGTTGAAATATAGTTATTTTCAAAAAAACATCAGCGCAGTTATGAAAAGTTATACCGGGTTGTTTTACCTGAAAAAAAGCGGAAAATAAAGTTTATTTGACAAGCCTTATTCTTTCTTTTACAATGTCGGCTTTTCAAAAAATATTAAAAGTATTCATGGTATACAACTGATCATTGTTCGCGTCTCTTGCAACAAAGGATAGCAATTTTCACGTTAACACAACGAATAATTTAGCAGATAACAGGGATCATATCGGCAAAATCATTCTATTTTAAAAAGGAGGCATTATGGCTGAGACGTTTATCAAGAAAATATTTGAAGGCAGTCTGGTTTTGCAGATAATCATCGGAATGATCCTTGGTATTCTGCTTGCATGGCTCCTTCCCGAGGCGGGAAAATCGGTGGGTATCCTCGGGAATTTCTTTGTCGGCGGCCTGAAAGCAGTTGCGCCTGTACTGGTTTTTGTGCTGGTTACCGCGGCCATTGCCCAGCATCAGAACAATTCTGAAGTCTATATCAAACCTATTCTCATCCTCTATATAGCAGGAACCTTCAGTGCCGCTCTCGTCGCAGTTATTGCCAGTTTTATCTTTCCGACAAGTCTGACCCTGGTAACTGCCAATATTTCGCACACTCCGCCAACAGGCATACTTGAAGTATTGAAAACACTGATACTGAAAATTGTTGACAACCCAGTTCATGCCATTGCCAATTCCAACTATATCGGCATCCTTGCATGGGCAATTTTGCTCGGCATCACTTTCCGGCAGCTGAGTGATACCACCAAAACTGTCCTTTCTGACCTTGCGGAAGCAGTCTCCCAGGTTGTACGCTGGGTTATCCGCCTCGCACCCATTGGTATCTTCGGCCTGGTTGCCCAGACCATTGCCACTACCGGATTTGGGGAACTGGCAAACTACGGGAGAATTCTGCTTGTTCTGGTCGGTTCGATGTTCTTTGTCGCCCTGGTGATTAATCCGATCCTTGTATTCTGGAAAATCAGGAGGAACCCCTATCCCCTGGTTTTTACCTGCCTTGGACAAAGTGGAATTACCGCCTTTTTTACCCGCAGCTCCGCGGCGAATATTCCAGTGAACATGGCTCTTAGTAAAAAGCTGGGACTTCACGAAGATACCTACTCTATCTCCATTCCATTAGGAGCAACCATCAATATGGCAGGGGCGGCTATCACCATTACCGTTCTCTCTTTAGCCGCTGTTCATACCCTGGGGATTGAGGTAGATGTCGCGACCTCGGTACTGCTCTGCGCTCTGGCGGCAGTTGGAGCGTGTGGAGCGTCTGGTGTCCCTGGCGGTTCACTGCTGCTTATCCCCATGGCCTGCAGCCTCTTTGGTATCAGCCCGGACATCTCTACCCAGGTCGTTGCGGTCGGGTTTATTATTGGTGTCGTCCAGGATTCATGCGAGACCGGCCTCAACTCCTCTACCGATGTTCTCTTTACCGCTGCAGCTGATCTCGGCGCAAGAAGAGAAGAAGAACTTGCCAGATAAGCTGACGGCAACAAAAAGGATTTCAATACTCGTGCAGGGCCGCTGGACAACACCTATCCAGCGCCCTGCAGCTTGTTCTGCAGACAAAGATTTCGTCTTTTTTCCTTCAAAAAACCGGCGGATATTTTTCCTTGCAAAACAGCAATGTTGCCGTTAGATTCAACGATGTTATAAGATAAACCCTCAATAAAGGTGTAACAGATGAAAAAAAAACGATTTTACAGTTTACTGGTATATGGAATCTGCGGCGTTGTTATGATGAGCTGCAGTACCATAAACACCGGAAAAGGCGGGACCCATGTTTCCGGAAGCGCCGGTGGTTCTGCCAGTCTTGGTGCCAATGCAGATCTGGAGCGCTGCTCCGCCCCGCTGGGAACCCTCGCTGTTGATGACGGTAGAGAAGCCTCCTGGTACCACCTGTTTATGGCAGAGACAAATATCACCACGGTCGAACCCCTCCTTCGTCTGGCTGTCCAGCAATCAAACTGCTTTGTTATCACTTCTATCGGTAACCTGCGAACTGATGACCGCCTGCAGCGGATAACAAAACTCCAGCGAAATTCGGGGGAATACCGTGCCGGTTCAAAACAGCAGAAAGGCCAGCGGGTCGCCGCTGATTATTTCCTTGAACCCCGTATTATCATCAACGACTCGTCCATCGGCGGAGTGAGCGGCACCATTGGTACGGTCGCCGATAGCGTTCTTGGCACCGGAGTTTTTGGTGCGATTGGCGGGAGTATGAAAGTAAAATCCTCTGTTGTCAGCCTGAGCCTGTTTGATATTCGTTCTTCCGTGCAGATTGCCGCATCAGAAGGAAGCGCCACTTCCAATAATTATGGTGCCGCCCTCAGTGCTTTTGGCAGCAAGGCCCAGGGCAGTCTGAGCGGATACAGCTCTACCCCGGCGGGGAAGGCAACCGTTGCCGCGTTTTTTGACGCCTATAACGAGATGGTTCGCGCCCTCCGCCATTACAAGGCGCAGGATGTTAAAGGTGGTTTAGGAACTGGCGGAACGTTAAAAGTGAATTAATCTTATTCGGGAAAGACCCAGCTGGTCAAAAGAGGTATATATTCCAGATCACGCTCTCATAACGACCAAAACGTTATGAGAGCGTTTTTCTTTCGGGCCTTATCTCTCTTATCGAGTAACTGAGCTGCTGAATCTGCAACACTCCAGTTGGTTCTTTTCGGTCAGTCAGGCCGCTTCCCATAAAAGCACTACCCGCACATCGAAAATATCACTTCGCCGAGGCTTAATGGCAAAGGTTTCTACCGGATAGTTCTCTAACGCGAATTGTTGCGACAACTCTGCAAGTTTTTCTTCAATTTCCACTGCCAACGCATCAATATCAAGCTGCAGGGCCTCAATCATCTCTTCTGTCCGCTGCACATCTCCCTTTTCCTTGGCAACCCTGCCAACACCACGAACACCACTTGCTGCCCTGCGAATATTACCAGCGGAAAATGTCTTGCGGCCAAAAAATGCTCCCAGAACGGCAGTACCAAAGGAAACAAGCGAATCAGCGGTTTTGCTCTTGACATCCTGCTGCTCCTTCTCCAATTTATAAAGAGCCCGCTCCAGCCGGTCCTCCAGGCGACGACGCCGTACCGCAAATTTGGCCCGCAACTTTTCGGTAGCATCCTCTTTTTTCTCTCGCAACAGATCACCGAGACGAATCTTGAAATCGGCAAGACTCTCCTCCGGTTCAGACTCAAAGCCGAGAGCTTTAATCCGAAAAAGCTCAAGACGGCGATACTGATAGAGATGATTGGCAAAATCTTTTTCCAGCACCTTCATGCTTTTCAAGCCTGATATCGCTGATGGCAGAGGATAATAGCTTGCCCCCTGTGGCGCGTTCAAGACCCAGTCAACAACCTCACTCTGCTCGGGTTCCAGTTCATCCCAGGAGGGTGTCCTCCAGCTCTCATCAAGATAGAGCCGTTGCCGACACTGCTCGACAAGATCAATATTTCGTTTGACATTATAGAAGCGGACAGAGGCGGTTACCGCCAGCCAGGGGGCCAGGCTGGGTTGCTGTTCTAAAGAACTCAGATGATAATACTGTTGCACTCCGTCACTCAACAGCGGTGCAGGACCGGTACTTCCTTGCTGTTGGGTCGCGACAAAAGAGTGCTGATCCGGCAGCTGCTCCGCCTTTTTCTCCATCAGTCTGCGAATATCATCTTTGGCCATTGGCCCCTTGAGATAGGACATTACCCAACGGGTCTCGAAAAGCAGCGGTTGCTCAAGATGTATCGAATTCAACAGGAACTGTCGCCCTTTCATATTGGCAAGAAGTTTACGAACCGTATCCAGTTCAAGCACGCCGTCACTGGCACTGACAATTCCGTCAACTACCCGGTCCTGATCCTGCCTGGTCTGAAGTCGGCCGACAAACCAGCTGCCGATATTCGACAGTCCCTTATAGTCAAGGTCAACCGGATTCTGGGTCGCCAGCACAACGCCAACGCCAAAGGCCCGTGCCTGCTTGAGAAGCAGCATCATCGGTTTTTTTGATGGCGGCTGGGCCGTCGGCGGAAAATATCCGAAAATTTCATCCATATACAGCAATGCCTTCAGGGATGAAGAGCCTGGCTGACGCCGCATCCAGTCGATAAAACGGTTGAGCAGCATGGTAACAAAAAACATTCGCTCGTTTTCACCAAGATGAGCAATAGAGAAGATCGCGGTACGAGGACGGCCATTGTCATCATAGAGCAGCCTCCGGATATCAAGAGGCTCGCCTTTGGTCCAGGCCGAAAATCCGGGACTGGCGAGAATATTGTTCAAAGACATTGCAAGTTTCATTCGCTCCGGCTGCGGAAAAAAGCTCTCAAGCGGAAAGACTCCGACCTTTTGAAAAGGCGGGCTGACGATACCACCAATCAACCCCTCCATATCCGGAGAATCTCCTCTTCGCCAGTGATGAAGCAGCAGCGAACTCAGCAGGATATGCTCCCGGCTTTGCAAAGGATCCCCTTGCAAATCAATCAACGCCAGCAGACTTGTCACCGTCGCGTTTACCATGCTGTTTATGGTATCAGGATCTTCGAGCACTTCGCTGCCAGGCGCGGCAAAACCGGCGAGTACTGATACCGGAATCCCGGCACTACTGCCTGGAGTATAGATAGTCATCTCTGTCTGTGCCTGCATCATCGAAATTCGGGCCAGATCCTGCCCCCAGGCCGATAAGCCTTGCTGCCAGTCTGCCGCAGTTTTTTCGGCAAGAGCGGTATTCGTCAGGCCCTTGCGTGCGGCCTCAGCCGAATCGATCCAGGGGAGGAAATCCTCTCCTTTACACTCGGGAAAACCGAGCAGCAGATTGCCCATATCTCCTTTTGGATCGATAATAATCGAAGGGATACCATCGATTATCGCCTCCTCGATAAGACCAATCCCGAGTCCGGTCTTTCCCGAACCTGTCATACCAATAATAACACCATGGGTCCTCAGGTCGTTGTTCTTGTAAAGAAAAGGTGCGTTTCCAAAAGGTTCGCCATCCAGTCCAAGTTCACGACCAAGATAGAACAAGCCTGTTTTTTCATATGACTTTGTTATTGTCATGACAATCCCCTCCTTGAAATTTGTAGCGCGAGATATTGCGAATACAACAAAAAAACCAAAACCAGAGAGATAGAGTTTTCTGCCCAGCACAAGATAGCTGTTGAGTTTTCCGATATTTTGGGTAAACTAATGATAACGTATATTATCAGAATTATCTATCTGGCTTACGGATATTTCTGTTTTTTTTGGATATGTTGTCAAACTCTTTACCCTGTTACAGGAAGATAAACAAACGGATATGAGAGCAGCCCGAAAACCTCAAAAAAGGAGGGGATTATGACGTCAACAGGTTGCAGTCGCCCAGCTGGCGGGCCGGAGACGACAGAAGCTGCAACACCGCAAAAGCACCATCAACAAACGGAGAAAAAAATGCAAATTCAGGTTGGAAAAAAGGCACCGGATTTCAAGGCCCCGGCATACTTCAAGGGTGGATTTACAGAGATTAGCCTCTCGGATTATCTTGGCAAGTGGGTTGTTCTTTGCTTTTATCCCGGAGACTTCACCTTTGTCTGAGCGACTGAAGTTTCAGCGGTCGCTGAAAAAAACGCAGAATTTGAACAACGCGATGTGCAGGTTCTTTCGATGAGTGTTGACAGTCAATTTGTGCACAAGGTCTGGAACGATCAGGAACTCGCAAAGATGATCAGCGCAGGAGAAGTTCCATTTCCGATGCTTACTGATCCCGGTGGCAAGATTGGCGAAATTTACGGAGTTTATGACGCTGACAGTGGCGTCGATGTTCGTGGTCGTTTCCTTATCGATCCAGACGGGATTGTCGTTGGCTATGAGGTTCTCACCCCGCCGGTAGGGCGTAATGTTCTGGAAACCCTTCGTCAGATTGACGCCTTCCAGCTTATCCGTAATACCGCAGGAGCAGAGGCCTGTCCTTCTGGATGGAAACCAGGGAAAAAAACCCTGAAGCCAGCCCCTGAACTGGTCAGCAATGTCTGGCAGGAATGGAAAGTGGGACAAGCTTTTGATTAGTCTGGCAAAAGGATAGCACCACCCGATTTCACCAGTTATATCGGGTGGTGCTTTGAGTATTACCCGACAATCCACTCGCGGAACTCTTCTTCCGCAAAGGGCGTTGTCTCAAAAACAGTTTTTGTCCCATCCTGTTCACAACAGACTTTTCGACTTTGTCGTAAATCCTGTTGCGGGATTTTTCGTCCATACCTTACAACCAGAGAAGCAGCGAGGCGGAGATCTGCGCCAAGAACACTATCGTCATCATAGTCCGCCGCTTTTTTCAGCAACGCGGTCGGCCCCGGCCACTCCTTCATAAAAAGGATCGCGTCTTCCGGGCCGGCAAGCTGCTCAAGCCGATCATTCTCCCGCTCATCCCTGCCGATAATCAACCAGCCACCACTGGGCAGACGCAACTGCCGCCCCACCAAAAGAGAGCGGACATCATCAACCTGAACCTTTTCCTGCAACGGGCTGTTTCCTGCATACAATGCCTTAACGCGACGACTCAAAATGGGATCAGCAAGAATACAGCCACCTGCCGGAGCCGGATAGTCACTGATGCCAAACTCTGCCGCAAGAGCAATTTGCGCGGAACGACCACGGCCATTGATTGTATAAAGCTTATTCCGACAAACCCACCCTTTTTGCTCGGCGACAGTCTCCGGTAAAAGCTTCGCGCTTAAAGGCCTGAGCAACAGGGAACGGACATCGGAATCGCGGCTAATAACATTCAAGCTGTCCCTTCGTTGCGACATCGGCCGCTGGCCAACAACTTCTCCCGATATAAGAAAGGAGGCGGCTTTTGCCACCATCAGTTCTCTGGCACGCCGCATCATCATAATCTTGCAATCAACGCAGGGATTAAAATTTTTACCAAAACCATGGACCGGTCGCCGCAGCATCTTCAGATAGCTTTCACTGATATCTTCGATACCGACATCAACTCCGTATTTGCTGAGTATTTTCTGGCGATAGCCGCCAATATCATCGAGAATCTCCTGATGAAAAAAGGGCGTGACAAACTGGATTGCCTCAACCTCCACTCCCTGAGCCATAACGACACGGGCTGCGAGAATGGAATCAAGCCCCCCTGAAAAAAGAGCTAATGCTTTAATTTTATTCATTTTATTTAACTCTTAATTCTTTTGCCGGCAATGACTTCGCAACAAATCCCGCGCCCAGATCTCTGTTTGCGCGGTTGCAGAGTCTCCCGCCAGCATCCGAACCAGCTCGCTGACCCGCTGCTCATGATCAAGCAGCGCGACAGAGGTACGGGTTCGATTATCAGTTACCGACTTAACGACCTGAAGATGGACTCCACCACGGGCAGCAATCTGTGGTAAATGGGTAATACAAAAGACCTGATGATGCTCCGCCAGCTGCCGGACCTTTCTTGCCACCGCCTCTGCCGCCTCCCCGCCAACACCGGTATCAACCTCATCAAAAATAACAGTCTCGACCTTATCCCTGCTGGCAAGCAGACATTTCAGCGCGAGAAGCAGACGGGAAAGCTCTCCTCCTGATGCAATTTTTGCCAGTGGCTTTGGCTCTTCACCAGGATTAGCAGTAAAATAGAATTCGACGCTGTCCCAGCCTGCCGGCCCTGCTTCTTTCAAGGCATCCTGTTGATTTTGGGGGATATCTGCAAAATTAACGATAAAGGCGCACCGGCCAAAGGAGAGTGAAGAGAGCTCTTTTTCCATCGCCTGTTCAAGGGCAACTGCTGTCCGCTGACGCCGCTCCGACAATTCCTGTCCGATTTCATATAACAGCCTCCGCAGGGTCGCGACCTCCTGACGCAGAACAGCAATTTCTTTTTCTCTCTTTTCCAGCTGTTCAAGTTCGAACTCCCCTTTTTCGGCGAACTGCAGAACCTGTTCAAGTGTCTCTCCATATTTGCGTTTTAACTGAGCGAGCAAATCAAGCCGTTCGTTAACCTGTTCCAAACGGTACGGATTATTTTCCAGTGAATCCTGATAACGCCGCAGTTTCTGCGCATAATCCTCGGCCAGAAAACTATAGTCACTGATTTCCTCGGCAAGCTGGACCGCACCTTCATCCAACGAAGATAGCTGAGTAATATTTTGCCGCAGAAGTCTCAGGCCGTCGCCCAGCTCTCCACTCAACAGCTGATAGCTGGCCTGACTCAAATCGATCAGGGACTGGGCATTCTTCAGACGCCTTTTCTCGGCAATCAACTCTTCGTCTTCGCCCGGCAAGGGTGCCGCCTCGCGAATCTCAGCCACCTGAAAAGAGAGGAAATCACGACGCTGTTGTTGCTGTTGTTCCCGCTGTACAACAGAGGAAAGTTCCGCTTTCTTCTGCTGCCAGAGCCGGTATTTTTTGCCAAAGAGCTCGCGTTGACCCCAGTTTTCGCCAACAGTGTCAAGCAGATCAAGATGGATCCCTGTCCGGAGAAGGTACTGCTGATCATGCTGGCTGGCGATATCAAACAACTCATCGGTCAACGCACTCACCATCTTTGCCGAAGCAATGGAATTATTTATATAAAAACGACTGCGACCATTTCTCCCGATAATCCTTTTAATAACAATCTGCTCTTCTCCGCCAAAGCCACTTTCGGTTAAACGGGCCAAAAGTTTCGTGTGGTCAGAAGCAAATTCAAACAAGGCCTCAACCTCACAAGACTCCTCTCCCTTTCGCACCCAGTCGGCGGATGCCCTTTTCCCGGAAAGAAGGCGCAGCGCCTTGAGCATAATCGATTTTCCCGCACCGGTTTCTCCGGTCATCACAATCAGAGACCCTTCGCAATTTTTTGGTTGAAAACAAAGGTGCAGCGATTCGATCAGCGCCAGATTTTTTATACGTAACTCACAAAGCATCGTACTCTTTTCACCATTTCCTATCACACGAAGCAACTGTTATACCAACAACGCCATAGCCTCTCTTTTCAAAAAATATCGGGTTACGTGTGTAACAGCATCGTAAAGATATTCTGTCTTTTCCCCCAGAATTGATCTGATCATACCACCCCGGAAGATAACAGATTTTTACAACAAATGGACAAATATTACGAGGTGAAGAGGGGAATGGCGTTCTGCAAAGAGCATGGAAAAATCATGATCAGCTCAGATTTTCCCATGCTCACCGGCAGACCAGTTCTATTGTCAACCGATAACAGTTTTTTTGATGGTTTGAACAATCTCTGGATTGGCGAGGGTCATGACATTGCCGACATCACCTTCGTTGGAGATGGAGGCGAGAATACGGCGCATGATTTTTCCGGATCGTGTTTTTGGCATATCAGGGACAATCCAGACGTTACGACATCTGGCTATCTTGCCAATCTCACTGTTGATGGCATCAGCCACTTTCTGCTGAATCTCCGCTTCCGGCACCGACTCATAACCCGGTTTTATCGAAACATAAATCTCCGGTTCTTTACCTTTGATCTCACTGTTCACAGGAACAACTGCCGCTTCCGCGACTTCTTTCACCGTCAGGGCGGCAGATTCAATCTCCTTGGAACCCAGACGATGACCGGAGACATTGATGACATCATCGACTCTACCCAGAACCCGAAGATAGCCATCGGAAGCGATCACGCCCGCATCCCCTGTTAAATAAGGCCAATCCCGCCAATCCTGGCTGTTGCGATTATTATTATATCTGCCAAAATAGCTCTCAACAAAACGATCACGATCTCCCCAGACAGTCTGCATACAGCCAGGCCAGGGATTACGGATACAGATATTTCCTGCTACACCGGCGCCATGCTCAAGGGCATTCCCCTCTTCATCAAAAATCGCCGGATGAATTCCCGGCACTCCCGGCCCAACACTCCCGGGTTTCATCGGCTGCAAGGCGGGAACGGTTGAACAGAGAAAACCACCTGTCTCCGTCTGCCAGTAAGTATCACAGACAACCGCCCTGCTCTTGCCGACCTCTCTTTCATACCAGCGCCAGACTTCCGGTTCAATCGGCTCGCCGACGGTGGTCATATGTTTAAAGCTGAAATCATACTTCGCCGGCTCTTCCGGTCCGATTTTTCGCAACGCCCTGATTGCGGTTGGGGCAGTGTGAAAGACATTTACGCCAAGATCCTGAGAGATTCGCCATGCCCGCCCCGGATCAG